>Ga0214927_100106_pt1 | contig 55011 bp, 47 predicted proteins | sample Stichaenrichm16X_FD_168612 | JGI IMG/M metagenome (GOLD analysis project Ga0214927, IMG submission 168612) | Xylose enriched microbial communities from anaerobic bioreactor in Madison, Wisconsin, United States - 16X | ecosystem: Engineered > Bioreactor > Anaerobic > Unclassified | place: USA... | reverse complement strand
TCCGCAGGTGCGGATATGGCTATCCAGACGACGAGTACTTCTTCCTGAAGATCTTCGATGCCAGCAGGCGCTACTCAGCCTGAGGCATATAACCCATGGCTAACACACAGGATTCGTGACTGAGCCAAAAAAATGAGGCAAGCCCGCTTTCGCGACCCTGCTTTGCAAAACCCGAAGGCTTTTTCTGTCTGAGGACATTCGCTCAGATTCAAACAGGAATTCAAGTGCCGGCGAAAGACAGGCGAGGATTCTGTGCCCGACTTGGAATTGCCAGACGAATTGCTGCGGGAGCGTGACACTGCACTTTGCTTCTCTGCATGAAAAAGCCGGCTCCCACAGAAGTGGAAGCCGGCTTGCAGTTCGAAGGAATAGCCTCCGAAGCCTTACTTGTTCAGTGCCTCTTCGACAGCGACAGCGCAGGCAACGGTGCAGCCAACCATCGGGTTGTTGCCCATGCCGATAAGGCCCATCATGTCGACGTGTGCCGGCACGGAGGAGGAGCCAGCGAACTGGGCGTCAGAGTGCATGCGGCCCATGGTGTCGGTCATGCCATAGGATGCAGGACCAGCGGCCATGTTGTCCGGGTGCAGGGTACGGCCAGTGCCGCCACCGGAAGCGACGGAGAAGTACTTCTTGCCGGCAGCGAGGCGCTCCTTCTTGTAGGTGCCCGCAACGGGGTGCTGGAAGCGCGTCGGGTTCGTGGAGTTGCCGGTGATCGAGATGTCGACGTTCTCGTGCCACATGATGGCAACGCCCTCGCGGACGTCGTCAGCGCCGTAGCACTTGACCGCAGCACGCGGGCCGTTGGAATACGGAACCTCGCGGACGATCTCGAGCTTGGAGGTGTAGTAATCGAACTTGGTCTGGACGTAGGTAAAGCCGTTGATACGGCTGATGATCTGTGCTGCGTCCTTGCCGAGGCCGTTCAGGATGACGCGGAGCGGCTTCTTGCGGGCCTTGTTGGCGTTGTTGGCAATGCCGATTGCGCCCTCAGCGGCTGCGAAGGACTCGTGGCCTGCGAGGAAGCAGAAGCACTCGGTGTCCTCGCCGAGAAGCATTGCGCCCAGGTTGCCGTGGCCAAGGCCGACCTTGCGCTCGTCTGCAACGGAGCCAGGGACGCAGAATGCCTGCAGGCCCTCGCCGATTGCGGAAGCTGCCTCAGCAGCGGTCTTGCAGCCCTTCTTCACAGCGATAGCGCAGCCGAGGGTGTAGGCCCACTTTGCGTTCTCGAATGCGATGGACTGAATGCCGGTCGTGATGTCATACGGATCGAATCCGAGGTCGGTGCAGATCTTGCGGGCGTCCTCGAGGTCCTTGATGCCATACTGCTCGCATGCCTTGTTGATCTTGGCGATGCGGCGCTCATAGCCTTCGAACGTAACTGCCATGTTTATCAGCTCCTTTCCTGGTTACTCGACACGCGGATCGATGACCTTGGCGGGGTTGTCCCACTGACCGTAGCGGCCCATTGCGTCGTCTACAGCCTTCTGGGCGTCGACGCCCTTCTTCAGGGCATCGGTGAACTTGCCGAGGTTCAGGAACTCGAAGCCGATGATCTCATCGTTCTCGTTGAGTGCCAGATGCGTGATGTAGCCCTGCGTGAGCTCGAGGTAGCGGGCACCCTTGGCCTTCGTGCCGTACGTGGTGCCGACCATGGAGCGGAGGCCCTTGCCGAGGTCGTCGAGGCCGGTGCCGATAGGCAGACCACCCTCGGAGAATGCGGTCTGGGAGCGGCCGTAGACGATCTGGAGGAACAGCTCGCGCATAGCGACATTGATAGCATCGCAGACGAGGTCGGTGTTGAGGCACTCGAGGATCGTCTTGCCCGGAAGGATCTCAGCTGCCATTGCAGCGGAGTGCGTCATGCCGGAGCAGCCGATGGTTTCGATCAGGCACTCCTCGACGACACCTTCCTTGATGTTGAGGCTAAGCTTGCAGGCACCCTGCTGCGGTGCGCACCAGCCTACACCGTGCGTGTAGCCGGAGATGTCGCTGATCTCCTTGGCCTGGACCCACTTCCCCTCCTCGGGAATTGGTGCAGGTCCGTGGTATGCGCCCTTGGTGACGGGGCACATCCTCTCCACTTCTGCGGAATACTGCATGGATTCTCCTCTCCAAACGCAATCGGCCTCAGACCCCCTATGAGCCAAGGCACAGCTTGCTAAACCGATAATACCGCGAACGCGGATATGCGCCATTCTGAATTTGCAGATGGTGATTGTCCTCAGAAAATGGCCAGATAGGGGCTGGAAGGCTCAAGGGTACAATTGATGGGAATAGCAAGTTGCTCAACGAAAGGAGCAGAGCTGTGACATTCAGGCAGACATCTGACAAGAAGGTTGCGGTCTTCCTTGCCAATGGCCTCGAGGAGATCGAAGGCCTCACGGTGTGCGACCTTCTCTATCGTGCTGGCATCCCTTCCGATACGGTCTCCATCACGGGCACGAAGGACGTGACCTCGTCCCATCAGATCCATATTGTGGCAGACAAGAGGATCGAAGATCTCGACTTCGACGAGTACGACATGCTCGTGCTTCCGGGCGGCATGCCGGGAACCTTGAATCTCGGTGACTGCAAGATGCTGACGGACAAGGTCGTGGAGTTCGCCCAGACCGGCAAGGAGATTGCTGCCATCTGCGCTGCTCCTTCCGTCTTTGCAAAGCTTGGCCTTCTCAAGGGCAGGCATGCGACGTCGAACCCGAACTTCAAGGATGCCTGCGTCGAGGGTGGCGCCATCTACTCCGAGGCACCAGTCGTCGTTGATGGCAACATCATCACTTCCCGTGGCATGGGCACGGCCATCGACTTCGGCTTTGCAATCGTCGAGCACTATCTCGGCGAGGCAGGGGTCGAGGACCTGAAGCCGAGGATCGTCTGGCAGGGAAAGTAGCCCTGCTTGCAAGAGCATCCCATTCCGGCTACCATGGCGCTGCAAACAATTCGTGGTCGTTTCCGGGCTCTGCCATCTTTGCGCCGCGCAGCTACTTCAGCTGTGCGGCGCTTTTTGTGCGCAGATGCCGGACAGGGAGGTTTCATGGCAGAAGAGAAAGGCGCCAGGCAGAGCCTTGCCGCCTTCGAGATGCTTCTCGGGGGAGCAAGCTATGGGTTCATGGCAACAACGTACAAGCTGGCCTATGCAGCAGGCTATAGCTGGCAGGAAGTCGTGGCAGCGCAGGCCTGGACAGGATGCGGCCTCTTCGTGCTCCTGGCGCTCATCGAGGCTCTCAGAGGGACGAAGCTCGTGCGGCTGCCTCTCCGCGAGGCAGCCAAGCTCATGGGGCTCGGTGCGCTCTCGGCCGTGACTTCGTCCTTCTACTGCTTCTCGATGACAAGGCTCGAAGCGCCCGTGGCCCTGACGCTCCTCTTCCAGTATTCCTGGCTTGGCATTCCGGTGCAGCTTGTGCTCGATGGCAGGAAGCCGACGCGCAGGGAAGCCATCTCTGCTGCGCTGATCGTGGCAGCGACGCCCATAGCAAGCGGTGTCTGGCGGCATGGGCTTTCGGGGCTCGATCCTGCCGGTGTTGCCGCAGCTCTTGTTGCAGCTCTGAGCTGTGCCACGTTCCTTGTGCTTTCGGGACGCGTGAGCCCCGCATGCGGAACAGGGGAGCGTGGCACCCTCATCTGCCTGGGGCTGGGATTGGCATCGCTTCTGGTCTGCCCTGCCTATATTCCTTCGGGTGTCTTCTTCTCCGGCATGGCGCCCTTTGCCCTCATGGCGGGGCTTTTCGGGATGTTTCTGCCGGTGCTTCTCTTCGGGCTTGGAGGTCCTCATCTGAGTGCCGCTTCGGCAACGGTCCTTGCCTCGGCAGAGCTTCCGGCGGGCCTCTTCGTGTCTGCGCTTGTACTCAAGGACAGCACCGAGCCGCTCCAGTGGGCAGCGGTGGCGCTCATCCTCGGAGCGATTGCCTTCTCGCAATATCAGGGAAAGGAGCATGGTTCAAGACGCAGGACGATCCAGGAGGTCTGAATCTGCAGTCGCGCCATTCATCCCGAAACGCGTACGCGCACTTTTCAGGCTACGAGTGGCAAGCCCGATAGAAGGCAGCTCCGATTTCAGTCTCGCTCGTCGGCTCGTATGCCGGCTCTTTCTGTCCGCCAAGGTTGATGGCGCGGAGATATTGGCTGAGCAGGTTGTTCGATGCGCCTGAACAGCGGAATTTGATATAGCGGTTGTCCGGATTCGTTGTGGTGAAGACAAGGCAGCTGGATGGCAGGCATTCCAGCGGTCTGAGATTGTGCGCTGTGAAGATGAGCTGGCCTTTGCCGTGGTCAGAGATCACTTTCTCGCAGAGAAGGAATTCGAAGATTCCCGAATCGAGCCCATCTATGACCAGACAGGCATTTTCGTCGCTATAGACGTCAATCAGACGTCCAAGAATGGAGACGATTTTCTTGACGCCTTCAGATTCGCAGCGGAAGGGAACATGGATATCCCCCTCTGCGCGAGAGCAGCTCGACACGCTTTCCGGGCTTCCCATCATCCAGCGTCTCTTCGTTGAGCTCTTTGAGCTCCAGAGACAGCCCCGGAATGATAGCGCCTAGAACTTCGTTTTCCATCTTGATGGTTGCATGAAGCTCAGGACAGATTGATGCTGGCACAACAGACGATTCGTCTGATCGGAGCAAGAAATCTCTGAAGTATCTGCTATCGCCATCCGGTGTGAAATCCGATTTTTCCATCAGGCGTTTCAAGCCATCTGGGGCAGGGGAAGGAAGCAGATTGAAGGCAAACGAGGCTCGGCGGGCAATGCTGAAGACTTCCAGCTTTGCTGATGCATAAGCTGAGAGGAGAGAGATGATGCCAGAAAGGGGAAGGAGCGTGCGCTTGAAGGCTTCTTCGCCAGCATGCGAGATGGTCCTCTCCTGCATGCGGTCGGCGCAGCCTTTTCTGACAGCATCGACGAATCCCCCGAATGCTTTCGAGAAGGTTTTAGAGGCGCTTGCCTGCTCGGATGAACGCTGCGAGACCGTCAGCTCAAGGCTGGCTTCCGGTCCTGCCAGATTTCTGAGAGCACGCCAGCGAATCTCCGGAGCGAGCGCAAAATCTTTTCCTGTATCGCCGAGGTCATAGGCAATAAGGGTGCGTTTTGGCAAGCCCCTCTGCTCCAGCAGGCAGGGAGTGTCCGCACATCAGCAGCTTCAGGCATGAGAAAGCGTCGATGACTGCTGTCTTGCCCGAACCGTTCTGTCCATAGATGCCGGCAATGCACGACCCGAAAACGCTGTCGCGGAATTCTATGGATCCAAGATGGATGTTTTTGATGTTCGAGAGCTCGATCTTTCTTGCACGAATCGCGGCAATCCCTTTCCTTGGTTGCGTGATACGTCAATAGGAAAGGAAAATCGCCAATTAAAACGGAATATCGCAATGTATTCACGTCTATAGGGCTTATCGAAGGAACCTGATTGCTAACAGGGCATGACCAGCATGCCGAAGAGGTAGAGATCGATTGCCCCGAGTCCTGCTCCGATGAGGAGAGAGACAATGCCGAGCATGATGGCGGAGGAGCGGCTTGTCTTGATGAAGGTCGGGTCCTTCTTGCGGTAATAGATGTGCTGCGGCTTCTCATTGTCGAAGCGCTTCTGCACAGCATGCTCGTCGTAGGTGTCCCTTGTCGTGCTCTCATAGGGCTCACCGTCGATCTCATAGGCAAAGCTCACATGATAGATGTGGGGTGCTGCGGGCAGATGGTCTGCTGCCACGAACGTGGCATCGGTCTTCTTGAAGGCTATGAGCGGAAAGAGGACTTCGCGGATGCCGAGGACGAGAAAGAGGATCGTCAGGGGAGCCAGTGCATAGCTCAGGATGGCAAGCTCCTGGTCGGTCAGGTACGAAAGAAAGTTCACGGAGATCCTCATCCTTCCCAGGACGTTTCCTCATCATCACCTTCGCTCTGGCATGGAGCCGAAGGTGCGGCATCTACCGTATACTACAACGGAATGAACAAGCCATATGCTGTCTGGTTGTGATGAAATGCCGACTACTTCCCGCCGCGAGCTTCCTCCCGTGGTCTACAAGCTCCTGATTCTTTCCGCTGCACTCTTCTGGGGAGGCTCGTTTGTCGTCCTGAAGGATGCTATCAATGCGGTAACGCCCTCCTGGCTCCTTGCCATCCGTTTCTCCCTTGCCGCTCTTGTCCTGGGCTTCATCTGCAGGAAGAGGATTGCCCAGAACTTCGACAGGAGCCATCTTTTCGTGGGGGGCGTGACCGGCCTTCTCAATGGCCTCGGCTATCTCGTGCAGAACATCGGCCTTCTGGGCACGACACCGGGACGCAATGCCTTCATCACGGCCATCTACTGCGTGATGACGCCGTTCTTCTACTGGGCCTTCGCAAAGAAGAGGCCTGCCATCCACAACGTGGTCGCGGCAGTGCTCTGCGTGACGGGTCTTGGCTTCCTCTCGCTGGGAGACGATCTTTCGCTCTCGCTTTCCTGGGGCGATATCCTGACGCTTGTCTCTGCCGGCTTCTTTGCCGCAGAGATTGCCTCCTATGCCTGCCTGGCAAAGGATGAGGATCCCATCACGCTCACAGTCGTCCAGTTCTGCGCCTATGCAATCGTCTGCGCTATCGGTGGCCTTCTGACGGAGCCCCTGCCTCCTGCCTCTGCCTTCACGCAGGACTTCTGGCTCCAGATGGCCTATCTCGTGATTGCTTCGAGCTGCCTTGCTACGGTCGCCCAGAATATCGGCCAGAAGCATGTGCCTGCTGCAGAGGCGGCGCTCTTCCTTTCCTTCGAGAGTGTCTTCGGCGTCCTCTTCTCGGTGCTCTTCGGCTATGAGGCACTGACGCTCACGCTCTTTGTGGGCTTTGCCTTCATCTTCGTCTCGATGCTCATCACCGAGCTCATGCCGTCGCCCGAGGCACGGGCTGTCGAGGCCGAGCTTGCGGCAGGGGGAAAGCCGGAGCTGTAGGAGCTCTGGCCCCACAAGAGAGACAGAGCAGACCCTCCGCCATGAAGCTGCCGGGTACCGCATAAAGCGGACCCGGCAGCTTCATGTTCAGATACCTACCGCGTCAGGCTTGAGAAGCCTAAGGGCTACTCGGCGTGAGGACGGCGACGCAGGAAGTCGAAGATGGCGGCGATACCGAGAGCGGCTGCTGCACCGGCGCCTGCCATATCGTTCGTATCGGAAGTGTTCGGCAGGGCCTCTGCGCTTGCTGCGGCAGCAGGCTGGGCTGCGTCGTGCTTGCTGTCTTTGCGGAAGCCCTGTGCTTCGGCGCGTAGGCGTCGCTCACGGTGCCCTCAGACTGTTGCGCGTTGTCGATCTGCTTTACGGCATCGTCGATTGCCTTCTGGGCATCGTGGTCAGCCTGTGCCCTCCTGAGGTCATCGGCGGTCTTCTGCTCGTTTTCGGCAGCGGCGTCGTAGGCGTCCTGGTCTTTCTGGGCTTGGGCATCCGCGAGGTCCTGCTTCGCGGTGGCAGCATCTGCTGCTGCCTTGTCGTGTGCTGCCGTTGCCTCATCGAGTGTCTGCTTGGCAGGCTCGGTCGTGGTGGCAGCCGTCTCGGTCTGGGCTGTGTCCTTCGCAGGCGCGGTTTCAGATGCGGACTCCTCTGCGAGAGCCGGCGTCGCCGTCATGATTAGTGCGCCTGCAGATGCAGCAGCGGTTGCTGCTGCCAGGATGCTCTTCGGTGCCTTCGGCTTCTCGGTCTCTTCCAGATGCTTTGGCTCTGCGCTTCTCCTCATGATTCCCCCTTTCTGAGCAGGATGTGACAGATGCGGCTGGCCGGGAATGGTGTGGCCTCGCCCCACCCTTTCTCCCAGCATTGTTCAAGGAGGATTCAGGATGCTGCGCAGCATTTGGCAGCCTGAGGGCCTCCTGCAGAAAGAAGAGAGCCGGAAGAGCGAAGATGCTCTCCCGGCTCGTGTGAGCGCTTCTGAGAAGATGGCCTCTAGGCGTCGAGGCTCTTGAGCACAAGCCTCCATGCCATCTGGAACGGCAGCCCCTGTGCCTTTGCCAGCGCGGCGACAGAATCGTATTCGGGATAGGCGCGCTCGGTGCCGTCCGGCATCGTCACGATCTTGATGCTGGCAGGGCCGATCTCGGTCTGGATAGTCTCGATGCGGCGGGGGAGGGTCGTCCTCTGATAGGGATAGCGGCGGACGCCTATGGTCGTTGTGTCCTCGAAGAGGATGCGCTCGAGGGCTTCTCGCTTCTCTTCCGTGCAGAGGACCTGGATCTGCCAGCCGGGCCTTTCCTTCTTCATGAACACGGGCAGGAAGTGCGCATCGAGGGCGCCGGCATCGAAGAGATGCTCCATCGCGTAGCCAAGGGCCTCTCCTGTCGCATCGTCGACCTCGCACTCGAGCTTCCAGACCGTGCCAGCACCACCGCAGGCATTCTCTGTCGCGGCCTTCTGCTTCGGGGCATCTTGAGACTCGATGAGGTAGGCACGTACGGTGCTCACGGGGTGGTAGTCGCGCTTGCCAAATCCTATGCCGGAAGCAAGGATCTTCCAGGAGGAGGGGAGCGCCTCTTCGGTCTTCAAGGCTGCTGCGATCGCGGCGCCGGTCGGCGTCACGAGCTCGCCTTTGCGCCCTGTCGTGGCAAGTGCGAGCCTGTGGCTCTCGCAGATATTTGCGACAGCAGGCACCGGAATCGAGAGGACACCGTGCTGCGTGCGGATGCGTCCTGTGCCCTCGGCAAGCGGCCCCACATACGTCCGCTCGATATCAAGGTCGTCGACACAGATGGCTGCTGCAACGGTGTCGACGATGGAGTCGACAGCACCGACCTCGTGGAAATGGACCTCCTCGATGGGCACGCCGTGGGCATGAGATTCTGCCTCGGCGACGATGTGGAAGATCTTCTTTGCAAGCTCGTTTGCACGCGGCGTGAGCTCGCCCGCATCGATGATGGACTCGATCTCGGCGAGGCCACGGTGCATGTGGTGATGCTCATGATCGTGTTCATGATCGTGTTCATGTTCGTGGTCGTGATGGTGGTCGTGACCATGCTCGTGTTCGTGCTCATGATCGTGGTGATGGTGATGCTCGTGCCCGTCTTCGCCGTCGAGGTCGCCATAGAGCCATGCCATGTCGTGGTCGTGGTTCTCCTCGTCGAGCTCGACATCGAAGTCGGTGGCCACGATGCCTGAGACCTGCTTCTTCGAGATCTTCACCTTATAGCCATCGAGCGGCAGGCTCGAGAGTGCCTGCTCGAGCTTTTCCTGGTTCGCACCCAGATCGAGGAGGGCGCCTACGACCATGTCTGCGGAGATTCCTGTCTCGCAGGACAGATACAGCATGTTGCTCATAGCTCAGCCTACTTCCCTACATGATTGATGAGGTTCGCCTGATAGCCTGCCCCGAACCCGTTGTCGATATTCACGACCGAGACGCCGCTTGCGCAGGAGTTGAGCATGGAGAGAAGCGCTGCCACGCCGCCGAAGGAGGCGCCGTAGCCGACGCTTGTGGGAACGGCGATGACGGGGCAGGCGGCAAGGCCGCCCACGACGGAGGCAAGCGCCCCTTCCATGCCGGCAACGCAGATGATTGCCGCTGCATGCTGGATATCGTCGGTGTGGGCAAGGAGGCGGTGTATTCCGGCAACGCCGACATCGTAGACGCGCATGACCTCGCTTCCGAGCATCTCGGCTGTCACGGCTGCCTCCTCTGCACAGTAGAGGTCGCTCGTGCCGGCAGCAAGGACAAGGACGGTGCCTTGGCCGTCAGGCGTGGGCGGGTTGCCGATGATGCCGAGACGTGGGATGGGCTCATAGCGGAATGCGCTGCTGTCGTGCAGGAGCTTCTTCGCAGCTTCGGCCTTCTTCTCGTCGAGCCGGGTGATCAGGATGCGCTTCTCGCCGGCATCCATGAGGGCGTCCGCGATGCCTGCAATCTGTGGGGCAGTCTTTCCGGCGCCGTAGATGACCTCGGCCGCTCCCTGGCGGATGCCGCGGGCAAGGTCGGGCACGGCGTAGCCGAGGTCGACAAGCGGTGCCTCGCCGATTCTGGCGGTTGCATCGTCTATCGAGACGATGCCTTCCTGGACCTCGGCGAGAAGGGCCTTGAGCTCTGCACGCTCCATCTCTTACGCCTTCTCTTCTGCAGTGAGCGTCTCGTTCATGGATCCTGTGCGGTATCCCAGAAGGTCCATCGTCACATAGGAGAAGCCGATCTTCTTGAGCTCTTCCGCCACCTCGAGCCTCAAGTCGAGGAGCTTCTGGAGCTCATCGGGTGCAACCTCGATGCGGGCGATGGCGCCGGTCTTTCCCTCCTGATGGATCCTCACGCGGAGCTGGTGGAAGCCGAGGTCGAGCAGGAACTGCTCGGATTTGTCCACCATGGCAAGCTTCTGGCGCGTGATCTCCTCGCCGTAGACGAAGCGGGAGGAGAGGCAGGCAAAGGACTGCTTCTGCCAGGTCGGAAGGCCCATCTCGTGGCTGAGGTCTCGGATTTCCTGCTTCCAGAGATTGGAATGGCGGAGAGGCGACTTCACGCCGAGCTCGGCCACGGCCTTGAGGCCGGGGCGGTAGTCTCCCTCATCGTCCATGTTCGAGCCTTCGAGGAGATAGGAGAAGCCTTCCTCGTCCTTCTTCTGAAGGATCTCCGAGAAGAACTCCTTCTTGCAGAGATAGCAGCGGTTCGTCGGGTTGTGGCTGAAGCCGGGGATGTCGAGCTCCTCCGAGGCGACAGAGAGATGGCGGATGCCTTCCTTCTGGCAGAAGTCCTCTGCCTCGTGGAATTCCCTTATCGGGAAGGATTCGGAGCGGGCGGTGATAGCGATTGCGTTGTCGCCGAGCGTGTCATGGGCGACCTTCAGAAGGAACGTCGAGTCGACGCCTCCGGAGAAGGCGACGGCGACCGATCCGAGCTCCTGAAGATAGTGCTTGAGGGCATCGAGCTTTGCGTGCTCTTCTGCAGAAGCGGTGAATTCATCTGGCATGTAGATCCTTCCGTACGTGGCTGTCACTCAAAGGGTAGCAAATAGGCAGGGTTTGCATGGGGCTCTGTAACAAGAAATAGCGGGGCCTTAAAACCTTATAGTATAAGGGCTATGAGAACGTGCGTGAGGTGATAGCGTGGACGAGAACTACCGCAAGGCGATGAAGCAGGGCGAGCGCGACTGCAGGAAGGCGCAGGCGCAGGGCCGCCATCCCTACCTGACAGCGCTCGATTCGATCACGGGCGAGGAGTCGTTTGCCGGCGAGAAGCCGCTCGGCACGTTCGAGATTCCGCTCTCGCAGGTCGTGGGCACCCGCACGGAAGGCCGCCAGGTCGCGTTCTCGCGCACGTTCCTTCCGATCCTGCCCCAGAACTCCGAGTTCGCGATGAAGTGGTCGCACCTCTACGACATACAGGTCACAGAAGGCTTCCGCGATCCGATCAAGGTCTATGAGTTCCTGCACCGCTTCTATGTGCTCGAAGGCAACAAGCGCACTTCTGTCATGAAGTACCTCGGTGCCAAGACGATCGAGGCTGAGGTCACACGCCTGGTCCCGAGCGAGGCCGATGGCACCTACAACGAGTTCCTTGCCTTCTTCAAGGTATGTCCGCTCTTCGAGATCGACTTCACCCGCGAAGGCTCCTATGCAAAGCTTGCTGCCTGTTTCGGCGAGGACCTCGAGCATTCCTGGCCCGATGAGCGTGTGCACTATCTGAGGAGCACCTACTACTTCTTCGAGGAGATGTTCCTGCGTGCCGGCGGCTGGCATCTCGATGTCACGGCGTCGGATGCCCTCCTCATCTATCTCTCCTTCTTCGGCCAGGACAATCTCCTCGAGACGCCGTCCCAGATCGTGCTCGAGCGCATCCAGAGGATCTGGAAGGAGCTTGTCTTCCAGAGCTCCACGCTCGACGGCGAGGAAGGCCCGGTCGTGCTCGTGGACGGGCCGAAGGTGGCTCCCCGGAGCCTCATCTCCCATGTCCTCGGGCGCCTGCCGCAAGGCAGCCAGAAGCCCGTCATCGCTGCCTTCATCCACGGGGAGACAGCAGCGGAGTCTGCCTGGGTGCGTGCGCATGAGGAAGGCAGGAAGGAGATGGCAGAGCGCCTCTCCGGCGTCGTCGAGACGCTTGCCTATGAGGGCTGCTCGGACGATACGGCAGTCGCCGGAGCCATCCAGGACGCCGTTGCCCAGGGAGCGAGCATCGTCTTCACGACGTCTCCTACCCTCATGCAGGCAACCGTGAAGGAAGCGGTCATGCACCCCGAGGTCCGCTTCCTGAACTGCTCGATCACGCTGCCGCACCAGTCGGTGCGCTCCTACTATGGGCGCATGTATGAGGCGAAGTTCGTGCTCGGTGCGCTTGCGGCAAGCCTCTCCGAGGACCACAGGCTCCTCTACCATGCCCATGTCCCGATCTTCGGCACAGTATCGGAGATCGATGCCTTCGCGCTCGGAGCAGCCCTTGTCGATCCTGCGGCAGAGGTCCTGCTTTCCTGGTCGAAGCGCGGCGAGCAGACAGAGTTCTTCCAGGCAGACCTCGAGAAATGGCAGGGGGCTCCGCTCATCTCCGGAAACGATGTGACAGCCCCTGTCGGCGAGCCCTCTGCCTTCGGCCTCTTCACGCTCGAGGAGGGCCACGTCCACAACCTCGCCGTGCCGGTCTGGCACTGGGGCCGCTACTACGAGCTCATCATGAGGAGCATGCTGCAGGGGGCGCTTCCGCCGGCACTCCAGGATGGAGACGGCAGGCTCGAGCTGCCGAAGCCGACAGGAGATGCCCAGGCTGTGAGCTACTGGTATGGCCTTTCTTCCGGCGTGATCGATATCGTGCTCGCGCCGGGACTTCCTGAGTCCTCGAAGCGCCTTGTCGGGCTCCTCGAGCACGATATCAAGGCCCGGACCCTCGAGCCCTTTGCAGGCGAGATCGTGCTCCAGGATGGCAGGACGATTGACGGCACGAAGCTTGCACCGTCCGACATCGTCTCCTGCGACTGGCTCTGCCAGAATGTGCGGGGCGGCCTTCCTGGGGACTGGAAGCCGGCCGAAAGCTCGCTTCCCGAAGTGCCTCAGAACACCCAGAAAGGTGCGTGAGGGATGCGCATCCTTGCTATTGCCGACGTCGAAGAGAAGCTGCTCTGGGGCTCCTTCAACAGGCGCCGCTTCGAGGGCATAGACCTCATCCTTGCTGCAGGAGACCTCGATCCCGACTATCTCGAGTTCCTTGTCACGATGCTGAACAGGCCGCTTCTCTATGTGCATGGCAACCACGATGACAAGTTCAGGAAGTCGGCACCGGGAGGCTGCATCTGCCTCGACGACTCCGTCTATGTCTACCAGGGCATCCGCATTGCAGGCCTTGCCGGCTCCCGGAAATACCGGGACGGCAAATATATGTATACGGAGCGCGAGATGGCGCGGCAGATCCGGCGTATCGACCCCCAGATCAGGCTTCTGGGAGGGCTCGATATCCTGCTCACGCATGCGCCGGAGCGCGGCGTCGGCGACCTCGAGGACCTGCCGCATCAGGGATTCGAGTGCTTCGATGAGCTCGTCGAGCGCTGGCATCCCCGCTATCACATTCATGGGCACGTGCATGCAAGCTATATCCCGGACTTCAAGAGGGAACGCGTGCTTGCATCCGGCACCCATGTGATCAATGCCTATGGCTATACGACGATCGATGTACCTCCAGCGTCCCAGCTCTCCTATGGATGGAAGGAGTCCTGGGTGAACAGGCGCTGCCTCAAGAAGAGCGACGGGCTCACGGTCCAGGAGGCAGGTGTGCTCGGCGCCGGCTACACGTATTTCGGCTGATCGGGAGGATCTCAGCATGCATCGTTCATTCGTGCTCGCGTTCGACGACAGACCTGGGTCCTTCCTGGCGCAGGAGCGGCTCTTCGCGGCCCATGGCCTCGATATCAAGCGTGTGAGCTACAACAAGGTCATCGATGTCCATACCCTCTTCATCGAGGCGGAGGGGGAGGAAGAGGCCCTCGATGCAGCAGAAGCCGAGCTCAGGGAGCGCAGGGTGCTTGCCGGCCAGCGGCTCTGGGGTAGGGTCGTCCTCCTCGAGTTCGAGCTGCCCGATGCAGAGGGGGCGTTGACACCCTTCCTCGAGCTCTGCGAGCGCTACGGCTTCTCGCTCACCTATCTCAATGCCCGTGCGAAGGACTACCACGTGGGTGCCGCCTTGGATGCCCTTGTATCTGAGCCTGAGCTGCCGGGTGCAGAGATCGTGCGCGCCGGCCTCTATGTGGAGGATCCGGCACGTCTCCAGGTCTTCCTCGACGAGGTACAGAGGATCTGCCCCTGCCGGCAGCTGCCGTTCGGGCGCGAAGGCTACCTGATCGACAACACGCTCTTCTACGAGCCATTCGCGAAGGACATCTCGAAGATCTGCGGCTTCACGGAGGCGCAGGCAAAGCGGGTCATGGTGAACGCAAACAGGCTCATCCAGGTCCTCGAGACGACGAGCGCAGACCCGTTCAAGCCGTTCGACTACATGCGCCAGTTCGCAGAAAGGATCGAGCGCTACCGGGGAGACGGGTACGCCGAGGCGGTGCGCACGACGCGCTTTACGGCGCCAGGCGGAGCCCAGTGCGCCCTGATTGAGCCGCCCTGCGGCTCTGATACCTGGATCCTCTTCGGCGACGAAGGCCTGCTCTTCGTCGATACTGGCTTTGCGGTCTACAGAGACGAGCTGGCGCGCGAGATCGAGGCGCTCTGCCCGGGCTGGAAGCCGGGCGAGGGCACCGTCCTTCTGAGCCACGGAGATGCGGACCATTCGGGTGCCATCAATCTTTTTGCCCATGCCCTTGCCTCAGAGCATGTGATCGAGAACTATGCACGGCAGCGCGAGGGACGTCCCGACTGGCGCGAGCGCGACCCGCGCGGCCTTGCCTATTCGAGGCTTGCAAACCTCTTCAGCCGCTATGAGCCGCCCGCGGCGGAGCTCTTCGAGAGCCTCGGCAAGCGTCCCGAAGGGGCAGATGAGCCTATTGCCCGCTGCGTCGATGCAGACGGAGACCCTGTGACGCTCGACTTCGCCCCCTTCTCCTTCGAGGTCTATGAGGGGAAGGGCGGGCATGTGAAGGGCGAGACCGTCCTCATCGACCGGACGCAGCATCTCTGCGTCTCGGGCGACATCCTCATCAACATCCACGGAGAGACGCGTCCCCAGTCCGAGTTCAACCGCCTGGCACCGTTCCTGCTCACCCGTGTGGATGCGGTCCCCGATCTTGCCCGTGCCGAGCGCAAGTATCTGATCCGCCTTCTTGGTCCGGGGGTTTGGCAGATTCTCGGTGGTCACGGCGCTGTGCTCACAAGGCAGTCGTAGGATTTCTGGGAGACCACGAGAGACAAGGGGAGACCATGCCAAGCTGGACGAGGACAGAGCCGGTAGAGGCAGCATTCTTCGATGCAGACGGAACGCTCCTGTCGTTTGCGACGCACCAGATACCGGAATCGACGAAGCAGGCGCTGCACGAGCTCAAGCGGGCAGGTGTCAAGTGCTTCCTTGCGACAGGACGCCCTCCCTATCAGGTCGATATGATCGATATCGAGGACATGGAGGCCTTCATCCTCTTCAATGGCCAGTTCGTCCTGAACCGCTACGGCGTGATCTTCCAGCAGCCGATCGACCCCGACGATATCAGGGTCGTCGTCGACCAGGTGCACCAGGGCCTCTACAACTGCGCCTTCATGGAGGCGACGAAGTGCTATGTGAGCGGACGCGATGAGCTCCTCGAGCGTGCCTTCGAGGCAGCCAATATCGATATGCCGACAGAGGATATCGACCAGGCGCTCGACCACGATATCATCCAGCTCAACATCTTCCTGGGACCCGGCAAGACCGACATCGTAACCAAGAACACGAAGCATCTGAAGCTCACACGCTGGAGCCCGAACTTCGTCGATGCATTCCCGCTCGGCGGCGGCAAAGCCAGGGCGGTGGCCCGCATGCTCAGGCATTATGAAATACCTCCCGAGCATGCCATCTGCTTCGGAGACGGCGGCAATGACCTCGAGATGTTCGGCGTCGTCGGCACCTCCATCGCTATGGGCAACGGCAACCCCGAGGTGAAGGAGTTTGCCGACTACGTGACAGACGATGTGGACCACGACGGCATCTGGAATGCCTGCGTGCGCCTCGGCCTCATTCCCGGCAAGCTCAGAGGGAATGGCGCGAACCAGTGAATCTCTTCGGTGCGCTCGTGAATGGCCTTGCGGCATCAGGCGGGGCATTTGTCGGCCTCACATTCCGGAGCCGGATCTCCGAGGACCTCGGCACCTTCCTGATGAAGGGCATGGGGCTCTGCGTGATCCTGGTCGCCGTGGAAGGGATGATGAGAGACGCATCGGTCGTGACGATCACGCTCTCGGTTGCCTTGGGCGGCGCTCTTGGCCATGCGCTCGACCTCGACGCTCTGATCTCGCGCTTCGGCTCCTGGGTGGAGCAAAAGCTCGGCCCGGCGGCACCTGCCGAGCAGAAGGCAGCAAGCCCCGGCTTTGCCCGAGGCTTCGTCTCCTCGACGCTCTTCATCTGCGTGGGGTCGATGGCAATCGTGGGATCGCTCGAGGCGGGCCTTGAAGGCGATGCATCGACGCTCTTCGCGAAGTCCTTGATTGACTGCGTCGTCTGCATGCTCATGGCGGCGACGCTCGGCTCGGGCACCGTGGCCTCAGGCCTCTGCGTCTTTGCCTATGAGGCTGTGCTCACGATCCTTGCAGGAGCGGTGGCGCCGTATCTCTCGGATGCGACCATCTCCCAGATGCTTGTCACAGGATCGCTCCTCCTTCTTGCCATTGCCTTCGATATGATGGACATCTGCCATATCAAGACAGCCAATCTCCTGCCGGCAGCCTTCCTGCCGCTTGTCCTCTATCCCCTGATATCGCTCGTGCCGGCGCTTGCCTGAGGCACAGAAAAGAAGCATCCATGATTCAGGAAATCGCTCCGCACGTCTTCGACAATGCCTTCAAGGCGCTCGATCCCGAACCAGGAGACTATGTCCTCCACTATGCTGCCAATGCGTCCTGGACAGGGGCAGACAGCATGCGGGTGCACGGCAAGGGCATGCTTGCGCAGGAACGTGATGGAGATCTCGTGCTGCCGAAGCTTGCGGACTACGCACGGAAGCCTTCCTGCGTCTATCTCTTCTCGATCGACGACAAGCGGTTCTTCCTTGCGACCGATGTGCTCGTCGAGGCCAAGGGATCCTTCCGCTACCTCTCCGTCTCAGGCTGCCGGTTCTATGAGCCACGCTGGCTGGCATTCGCTGCCATCACAGGCTACCAGCTCTGGGACTGGCGGCAGCACAACCGCTACTGCGGTGCGTGTGCCGCCCCTCTTGTCCATGCACCGCGCTCCCGCGAGCTTGTCTGCCCGTCCTGCGGAAACATCGTCTATCCCCGCATCAACATCGGCGTGATCGTCGCAATCGTGGACGGCGAGAGGCTCCTCCTCACGAAGTATGCCGGAAGACGCATCACGCACTATGCGCTTGTCGCCGGCTATACCGAGGTTGGAGAGACGCTCGAGGAGTGCTGCCGGCGCGAGATTGCAGAGGAGGTCGGCCTTTCCGTCAAGGACCTCACCTATGTCACGGACCAGCCCTGGTCCTTCTCGGATACCCTGCTTGTCGGCTTCTTCGCCAGGCTCGACGGCTCGGACGAGCTCACGGTCGACGAAGGGGAGCTCAGCCTCGCCGAGTGGGTCGAGAGGAAAGATCTTCCGAAGACGCATGAGGACACCTCGAGCATGACAAACTGGATGATCGAGCTCTTCGCGAAAGGGGAGGACCCGTTCAGCAGGAAGGCTTAGACCATTGGAAGCAAGCCATACAGAATGAAGCCCCGGAGCATATGCGCTTCGGGGCTTCCTGCATGGTGCGTGTGCCGATTGCCCTAGCCGGCAAGGCCTGCGGCAACGGCGACGAAGGCGATGATGACACCGACGATGGACTCGCCACCAAGGACGCCCGAGGCAACGACAAGTCCTGCCTCGTCTGCCTCCTTCTGGGCCTCCTGAGCTTCTGCTTCAGGCATGCCCTTCGAGCGGGCACGCTGGATACGGTCGTAGACCTGCTTTGCGAGAGCGCCGAGGAAGGCTGTGAAGCTCATGTAGAAGGGAAGATACACGCCAAGCCCTATGAGCATGGCAGGAAGGCCTGCCCAGTAGAGCGCGATACCGGAAATGAGCCCCACCCAGAAGGCAGGCAGGCTCGGGATTCCTGACACCATGGTCGCAACGACCGATGCCTGGGCAGAGACGAACTCCTTGCCAGGGCCGAAGGCATCAGGCCCATAGGCAGAGACGAGCGCGACCATCACGGCTGCAGCGACGATGGCACCGATGATGCCGCCCAGAGCCTGCCCCAGCCATTGGGCCCTCGGATCGGTGCCGAGGATGGCGCCAGCCTTGAAGTCATTCATGACGTCTCCTGCAAGGCCGCAGGCGACAGCGACGATGGCGGCCACGAAGAAGAGCTTCACCTGGGCCACGCCGGAGAGGGCAGCGACGGCGAGAAGGGCCATGAGGCCGAAGATCTCCATCGGGTCGATGCCGGTCTGGCCGCATGACTGTGCACTCATGATCGTTGCGACGAAGGCAAAGAGCACGACGACGATGGCAGGAAGAGGGCCCAAGCCGAGGGCAAAGCAGACAAGGAGTGCCACGGCGGCCGCGGCGATGCCGAAGATGCCCGCATCGAGGCGGAGAGACCCTGTCGCAAGCGAATAGGGGGAGTCCTTCTCCTCGGTGGCTTCATGTCTGAGTCCTGAGACGATTGTCTTCGCTTCGGGCAGGATGTCCTTCACGACGGTCGCTATGCCAGAGCCCATCATGAGGCCCATGCCGAGGGAGGAGACGATGCCCTGGGCCGTGGCGATGTCCCAGAGTCCTGCTGCAGAGCCGCCGACGATGAGGCCGAAGTTCGAGAAGAGGGCTCCTGCAAACCAGAAGAGGACCGGCACCCAGCCGACGAGGAAGCCGACGGAGAGCATCATCGGCGAGTTGTAGATGCCGAAGGTGATGCCGGGAATGGGGAGTGCGGCGAGCATCGTGGGCAGGGCGCCCACGCCGTCGCGCAGGACGCTCCAGAGGCCGGCCACACCCATCGAGCAGAAGAGCTCGCGTCCCGTGGCACCCCCTGCCTCGGTTGCGCGCAGCGTCTCTGCGGCAGCCGTGCCGGTCGGAAATTCGAGCGCGGCATCGACGATGAAATGGCGATGGATGAGCGCGGTGGAGATGAGGCCCAGGATGGTGCCGGCAAGAGCGACGAGGAAGATCTCGGTCCAGCCTATCTGGTCTCCCAGCCCCAGCATCCAGGCACCGGGGATCGTGAAGGCAAGGCCGCCTGCGACCATAGCGCCAGCGCTCATGATCGTGTGCGTGACATTCGCTTCATTCAAGGTCGTATGGCCCAGAAGCTTCAGGAAGAAGAGGGAGATGACGGCCGCGAAGACGATGGGCCAGGGAAGGGCTCCGAGCTTCAGCGCCGTGTAGACGGACGAGGCTGTGATGATGACACAGCCGATGCAGCCGATAAGGGCACCCCTGAGGGTGAGCTGCCCCTGCCATGAGGCAGAATGCGTAGCGTTCTTCAATTGATGCTCCTTGAGGTATATCCGCTCTCCCTCAGCGGAGAGTCGGGTTACGCTGACAGAACGGCTACAGTATACAGGCAGGAGCCCGGATATCCGGGTGCATTCTGAAAATGGTCTCAATAAGGAGAGGTCCCATGCAGGTACAAGATCCCCTCGCCGTCCTGGCAGTCGACGTCGGCAATACAGAGACCTCCTTCGGCCTGTTTGCAGCGGGTGCTATGGCAGATGCGGAGCCGCTCTCGTCCTTCATGCTTACGACGGCAGCCCATCTCACGGCAGATGAAGTCAGGCTCAGCGTGCGGGAAGCCTTGAAGCTCATGGCAGAGGATGCAGGCATCGAGGTGCCTCATAGCTTCGGCACGGTTCTTTCCTGTGTCGTTCCCTGCCTTGCAGAAGCCTGGCGCGAAGGTCTGGGCGCTTCTTCGGGTCTGCGTCCCCTCGTCGTGGGGCCGGGCATCAGAAGCGGCATGCGCCTTGCCTACAAGGATCCGGCAGAGATTGGTCCCGATCGCCTGGCAGATGCCGTCGCTGTGCGCACGCGCTACGGAGCGCCATCTGTCGCCGTGGACTTCGGCACGACCCTGAACATCGAGGCGGTAGGAAAAGATGGCGCCTTCTTGGGCGGCATCATAGCGCCGGGGCTTTCGCTTGGGGCAAAGGCCCTGCGCGAGTCAGCTGCACGCCTGCCTGAGATCGAGCTCTCGGTACCGGCACATGCCATCGGCACGACGACCGCAGATGCGATGCGCTCAGGCCTCGTCCTGGGAGAGCTTGCGAAGGTCGACGGCCTCATCGATCTTGTCTTCGAAGAGCTGGGAAGCGCGGCTCCGGTCGCTGTCACGGGAAGCCAGGCAGAAGAGCTTGCCGCACATATGCGCCACAAGGTCGCGGCCGATGCGACGCTCACGCTCCGGGGCCTTCATGAGATCTATGGCGCGAACCCCAAGCTCCAGGGCAGGACTGTTTCGAGATAGAAGAAGAGGGCGCCTGCGGGCGCCCTCTTGGTGTGCGTGCTGCTCTGTGCCCTACATCGTATGGGTCTCGAAGATGGGGTCGTCGTGCCAGATGGTCGGCGTGCCCGACTCAAGCGTCTTCGGCATATCGAGGAGGCGCTGGTTCGAGGAGCCGCGGAAGCGGAGCGAGATGTCCTTCAAGTCCTGGACAAAAGGGCCATCTACCAGGACGGAGAGGGTCTGGAGAATTCGGTCTGTGACCTCGGTGCGGGGAGACTCCATATAGGGAGCATGCACGGGCTCTGTGCCTGCAAGCTCCTCATAGGTGAAGCCGGAGTAGAGCCAGATCGGCTTTTCCGGATAGGTCTTCTTCACACGCTCGAGGAAGTCCACAAGGCCGCGCTGGTTCTCGGGCTCCATCGGCTCGCCGCCCAAGACCGAGAGGCCATCCACATAGAAGGGCTCCATGCTCTCGATGATGGCGTCCTCGACGTCTTTCGTGAAAGGCTTTCCGGCTGTGAACTTCCAGGCAACCTCATTGAAGCAGAACGGGCAGTGCCTCCTGCATCCTGAGACGAAAAGCGTCGTCCTGACACCGGCACCGTTCGCGATGTCGCAGTATTTGATCTCGGAGTAGTTCATCCGACAGCCTCTCCTCTGGACTTTCTTATGGTCTCAACCTTAGCAGGCTCTGCCGACAGGAACGCGTACAGATGGCAGAGCACAAGAAGAGCGGGGACAGGCCTTCCGGCCCATCCCCGCTTGCAGTATGCAGACGGCTCTTACAGGTGCAGGACGCGGTCCTTGATCTCCTGCGTGCGGCCCTGGTTCCAGAACTGGGTGCCGATGTAGCCGCAGGTGCGCCTGGCGACATTGAGCTTGTTCTGGTCGCGGTTGCCGCAGTTCGGGCACTCCCAGACGAGCTTGCCGTCGTCCTCGACGATCTTGATCTCGCCGTCGTAGCCGCAGACCTGGCAGTAGTCGGACTTCGTGTTGAGCTCTGCGTACATGATGTTCTCATAGATGAACTGCATGACACGCACGACTGCCTCGAGGTTGTCCTGCATGTTCGGGACCTCGACGTAGGAGATGGCGCCACCGGGGGAGAGGCGCTGGAACTCGCTCTCGAACTTGAGCTTCGTGAAGGCGTCGATCTTCTCGGTCACATGGACGTGGTAGGAGTTCGTGATGTAGTTCTTGTCCGTGATGCCCGGGATGATGCCGAAGCGGCGCTGGAGGCACTTCGCGAACTTGTAGGTCGTGGACTCGAGCGGCGTACCGTAGAGGGAGTAGTCGATGTTCTCGGCTGCTTTCCACTCGGCGCACTTGTCGTTCATGTGCTGCATGACGGAAAGCGCGAAGGGCGTAGCCTCCTTGTCGGTGTGGCTGTGGCCGGTCATGAACTTCGTGCACTCATAGAGGCCGGCATAGCCGAGGCTGATCGTGGAGTAGCCGCCGTAGAGGAGCTTGTCGATCTTCTCGCCCTTGTCGAGGCGTGCAAGAGCTCCGTACTGCCAGAGGATCGGGGCTGCGTCGGACGTCGTGCCGAGCAGGCGATCGTGGCGGCAGCGCAGGGCCTTGTGGCAGAGCTCGAGGCGCTCGTCGAAGATCTTCCAGAACTCGTCCATGTTGCCATTGGAGGAAAGGGCGACATCGGGCAGGTTGATTGTCACGACGCCCTGGTTGAAGCGGCCGTAGTACTTCGGCTTGCCCGGCTCGTAGTTCTTTGCCTTTGCGACATTGTCGTAGCCGTTGCCGGAGCGGTCAGGCGTCAGGAAGGAGCGGCAGCCCATGCAGGTGTACACGTCGCCGTGGCCCTCGGTCTCGCCCTTGGAGAGCTTGTACTCGCGCATCTTCTTCTCGGAGATGTAGTCAGGCACCATGCGCTTGGCCGTGCACTTGGCAGCAAGCTTCGTGAGGTAGAAGTAGGGATCGTCCGGATGGATGTTGTCCTCTTCGAGCACATAGATGAGCTTCGGGAAGGCCGGCGTGATCCAGACGCCCTTCTCGTTCTTCACGCCCTGGTAGCGCTGGCGCAGCATCTCCTCGATGCACATGGCGAGGTCGTGCTTCTCCTGCTCGCTCTGTGCCTCGTTGAGGTACATGAACACCGTGATGAACGGCGCCTGGCCGTTTGTCGTCATCAGCGTCACGACCTGGTACTGGATGGTCTGGATGCCGCGGGCGATCTCGTCGCGCAGACGCTTCTCGACCATCTCGTGGATCTTGTCCTCAGAAGGGTGCGCATCGATCGCATCGAGCTCTGCTGCGACCTGGCGGCGGATCTTCTTCCTCGAGACATCGACGAACTTCGAGAGATGGTAGAGGGAGATGGACTGGCCGCCGTACTGGCAGGAGGCCACCTGGGCGATGATCTGCGTCGCGATGTTGCAGGCCGTCGAGAACGAATGCGGCTTCTCGATGAGGGTGCCGGAGATGACGGTACCGTTCTGGAGCATATCGTCGAGGTTCACGAGGTCGCAGTTGTGCATGTGCTGCGCGTAGTAGTCCGCGTCATGGAAGTGGATGATGCCTTCCTGGTGGGCACGCACGACATCGGGCGGAAGCAGCATGCGGCAGGCCAGGTCCTTCGAGACCTCGCCGGCCATGTAGTCGCGCTGGACGGAGACGACGGTCGGGTTCTTGTTCGAGTTCTCCTGCTTGACTTCCTCGTTGTTGCACTCGATGAGGGACAGGATCTTGTCGTCTGTCGTGTTCTTCTGGCGCTTCAGAGACTGGACATAGCGGTAGATGATGTACTTGCGGGCTACCTCGTAGCGGTCCAGTGCCATGATCTCATCCTCGACCATGTCCTGGATCTCCTCGACCGAGACCGTGTGTCCTGCTGCCTCGCAGCGGTCGCGCACATTCTCGGCGGCGTAGACGATCTGGCGGTCGGTCAGGCGCTCGTCCTCTGCTGCCTCGCGGTTCGCGCCCTTGATCGCGTTCTCGATCTTCGAGATATCGAAGGAAACTTCAGATCCGTTGCGCTTGATAATCTTCATTTCCGCTCTCCTTGATGGTCATCACCAGCGCGCTTTCCCGCTGGCCCCTGGCGTGCATGTCATTCTGTGCAATGCGAGAGGCGTCTGCGTTGGTGCATATCAGCTGTGGCTACCACAGCCTCTTGCGCTGCAAGGAGTACTATGCCACAACTCATGGTGGTCTGCAGCGATGAAATATACAAGATATTGTTGAAAGAGTGTCGAATGCCTGTCGACAACATGTAGAAAAGCGACTCCGGCGCAGGTAGCAAAACTGCGCCCGGGGAAGCATTTTCGCACGGAGGGCCAAAGGATTTTTTCGGCAGACGCAAAAGCACACAAAGCGTTCGATAGCGTCGTAGTTCTGCCAGAAATCTGGCAGCACCGCACAGGCCGCTGACGTGTGCGTATGCCTCTGGTGCATGGAACGGAGGCAGAACAGACCTCGAGTGCATGGATGAAGGGGCTGTGATGCCAGAAAGAGTGCGAGACAGCTTCAGGACTCGGCCGTTCCGCACCGCGCTGGGAATGAGGCCAGCACGGTCTGGAACGGCAAGCTGTGCGGGTATGCAGGGACAATGCTTTGTCGTTCTCTTGGAGCAGGTACACGAAGGCTCCGATGGCTCCCCATGGACCATTTCTTTGCAATGAGAGGGCTGCATACGATTGGTCGGGAAGCCAGTTTCAGCACGCTATGAGCAATGGCCTTTGCAGGGATGCATGGGTGGGGGTTCCATCGTTGAACAAGGGTAGTCTTTATATCGTAGCCAAGCTGCATCTGTATCATGGGCATCCCTGATTATGCGTTATGCTCGGACATCGAAGAAACCGGCAGGAGAGTTCAGCATGGTGAATTCGGTATGGTTCCAATTCATGGTGAGATCCAAGCCATGAGAATCGAGACCGATGGAGGTATGCAGGAGCGTTCTTCTGTGGCATAGGTATTTTGGTGGTTGGTTTCCGCTGCCTCCAAGTGCCGGGGCCTATCCCCGGCTTCTTCTGTCTCCAGGGGCTGTTTCATGGCAAGAGGGCAGAGCATCTTTGCGGACGAAAGCGGGGATATGGGAGGAGTATCTCGCACTGCCTGCTGACGCCTGTCTTCCATGACCAGGCGAATGATATTCGCGAGCAGGTCATGCGCTACGAGCAGGCGCTTTCTAGGGCAGGCCTTCCCAACATTCCCTTCCGCTCAGAGCCGCTGCTGAATGGTCATGGCACCTATGAGGGCCTGGAGCCATCGCAAAGGAAACAACTACTGTGGTCTTTCAACGTGCTGGTCCAGCGCCTGCCGATTAGCTACGCTACCTTTTTTCTATCGTCGCAGCGAGTACCCGAATCCAGAGGGCCTCTCGAGGCGCATGGAGCGCGACATCGAAACTTTCATGTCGGACAGCCTGGATTTCTTTCAGACCTTCGACGATATGAAGGTCTGCTACGACGGTGGACAGAGCATCGTGGAGCGTGCTCTGTACGGAGCAGCGGGAGGCATTTTGTCCCGCAATGTCGTCGTGCGTCGAAAGACTGCCATGAGCGTCTATCGGCTGGAGCAGGTAGCTGACTACCTGTGCACCATTGAGCTTGCTGCCGTTAAATATGCTGTCCACGAGGATGGTGAGACGTACAGCAAGTTCTTTGGCGGCGTGGGTGCCTTCAAGCGCAACTGGCTGAAGCAAGCCCGCCGTAAGCGCATGAACTAGCAGCCTGAGCGACAGCCTCCAGAGCGGCTGGCGTATCCATCGATAGGCTCTGGAAAATCAGGCGTGCCTGCATGCAGTGATGTCCCTGCGCTATGCCACCCAGACAGATATGGTCCGTATGCAAGCAGGCGGGGAAGGCCACAACGAAGGCATTCGACGAATGTGAAGGCGCTGTGGCGCCCTGCATCTTCCACGACCGCTCCCGGATTCAGGAAGCGCACAGGGCAGGGCTAGCTTTCAGGCATGATGGCGGCTGCATCTATATTTAGAAGAAGCGGTCAGAGAGGTAGCTGAAAGCTTGCTTGGGTGCTTTGTTTCCGTTTCGCTACGTAACAGATTCAGAGCCTGTCCAAGCTGTTTCGAGTGTGTCATCCTGCTACCAACGCACCGGGAGGTGCCAAGTCCAAGGGAGTATCCAGAGTGTCTCAAATTAAGACATACATTGGTTCTGAAGCTGCGCAGAGCGTAGCCATCAGCTCCATTGCGGTACTCCTACTAGCGAGCGCGCGCTAGGCGTATAGACATATACAGCCAGCGCGTTAGATCCTGTCTTCCTAGAAAGCTAGGCATCGGCGCTCGCACACACCACCCTTACATAGAACTCTCTGCGACGCCTGCCAGGTTTCCTGGGCCAGGCGTTTTGTGTATCAATGTGCATCCGCACACGAGAGGAGCCATCCTATGACCCGCAAGATTGCAATCTTCGACACCACCCTCCGCGACGGCGAGCAGTCCCCCGGCGCATCCATGAACACGGAAGAGAAGCTTGTGATTGCCCAGGAGCTCATCCGCATGCATGTCGATGTCATCGAGGCCGGCTTCCCGATTTCGAGTCCGGGCGACTTCAAGTCCGTACAGGAGATCGGCCGCCTCGCAGGCGATGACTGTGTCGTATGCGGCCTCACGCGCGCTGTCGACAAGGATATCGACCGTGCCGCAGAGGCCCTGAAGACCGCCAAGCGCCCCCGTATCCACACCGGCCTCGGCGTCTCGCCGCAGCACCTCGCAGAGAAGCTCCGCATCACGGAGGACGAGTGCATCGAGCGTGCCATCCACTGCGTCAAGTATGCAAAGCAGTATGTGGACGACGTCGAGTTCTATGCAGAGGATGCTGGCCGTGCCGACCAGGACTTCCTGATCCGTGTCATCCAGGCAGCAGTCGATGCCGGCGCCACGGTCGTGAACATTCCGGATACGACGGGCTACAACATGCCGGATGACTTCGGTGCCCGCATCAAGAGCCTCTCCGACAATGTCCGCGGCATCGAGAACGTCACGATCTCCGTGCACACGCACAACGACCTGGGCATGGCAACAGCGCTGGCGCTCGCTGGCGTCAAGAACGGCGCCACGCAGGTCGAGTGCACGATCAATGGCCTCGGCGAGCGTGCCGGCAACACCGCCCTCGAAGAGGTCGTCATGGCGCTCAAGATGCACGGCGACGAGCTCGATGGCCACACGGACATCGTGACGCAGGAGCTCACGCGTGCAAGTCACCTGGTGTCCCGCATCACGGGCATGAATGTCCAGGCAAACAAGGCCATCGTCGGCGCCAATGCCTTTGCGCACTCCTCCGGCATCCACCAGGACGGCGTGCTCAAGGCCCGCGATACTTACGAGATCATCAACCCCGAGGATGTGGGTGCCGCAGGATCGGAAATCATCCTCTCTGCGAGGAGCGGGCACGCAGCGCTGAAGCATCGTCTCGCCGAGCTCGGCTACACATTTGCGCCTGAGGAGTTCGATGACATCTACCAGCGCTTCCTCGAGATCGCAGACCAGAAGAAGGAAGTCTACGACGAGGACCTCGAGTCCATGGTCCAGGAGCGCGACCGCGACATCAAGGCTGTCTACACGCTCGATGCACTGCAGGTGAGCTGCGGCGACCCGCTGGTGCCTACCGCCACGGCCACGATCATGGACGAAGCAGGGGAGAAGCACGTCGTCTGCGCCACGGGCACAGGCCCGGTCGATGCCGCCTACAAGGCAATCGACATGGTCGTCTCGATGCACGGCGACCTCCAGGAGTTCGTCGTCAAGGCCGTCACGCGCGGCATCGACGCTATCGGCGAGGTCACGGTCCGCATCCAGTCCGAGTCCGGCAAGATCTACACGGGCCGTGGCGCCGACAACGATATCGTCGTGTCCTCGGCAAAGGCCTATGTCAATGCGATCAACCGCATGATCCAGACGGCACGCGCCAACGAAGGCAAGTAGTTCATATCAGCAAGACAAGCGGGAAGGAGGGCGAGAACGTGGAGAAGATGACAGGAGCGGAGCTCCTCATCGAGACGCTCATCGAGGAGGGCGTGAATACCGTATTCGGCTATCCCGGCGGCACTGTGCTTGATATATATGATGCACTCTACGACAGGCGCGACCGCATCCGCCACATCGAGACGACGCACGAGCAGCATGCCACGCATGCTGCCGATGGCTATGCCAGGGCGACAGGACGCTGCGGTGTCGTTATCGCCACGTCCGGCCCCGGTGCCACGAATCTCGTGACCGGCATCGCCACGGCCTACCTCGACTCCATCCCGCTTGTCGCAATCACCGGCAACGTGAGCACGCAGATGATCGGCACAGACGCATTCCAGGAGCTCGATATCACCGGCGTGACGCTGCCTATTACGAAGCACAACTACTTCGTGCGCTCGGCAGACCGGCTCGAGCATATCGTGCACGAGGCGTTCGCCCTCGCGAATTCCGGCAGGAAGGGCCCTGTGCTCGTGGACATCCCCGCCGATGTGCAGCGCCAGCTCGTGGAGCCGCTCGTCCAGGACGAGATCAGGCTCCGTCCCGAGCAGGTGGTGCCCTCCCAGGAGGAGCTCGAGGAAGCGGCCCGTGCCATCAACAGCGCCGAGCGTCCCTTCATCTACTTCGGCGGCGGCGTCGTCGCAGACGGAGCGGGGGATGAGGTCATAGAGCTCGCCGAGAGGATCTCTGCCCCTATCGGGTGCTCCCTCATGGGCGTCTCCGGCATCCCGACGAGGACTCCCAATTTCCTCGGCATGCAGGGCATGCATGGCCACTTTGCAAGCACGAAGGCCCTCAATGCGTCTGACTGCCTGATTGCCCTCGGCGTGCGCTTCAACGACCGCGCAACGGGCGACCGCACGAAATTCGAGCCCTCCGGCAAGGTCGTGCGCATCGATATCGACTCTTCGGAGCTCTCAAAGACCCTGGACGACAAGGTCGAGCTTCTGGGGGATGTGGAGGAGACCTTGCGTGCGCTCCTGCCGCTCATCGAGCCCAACACGCACGAGGCGTGGGGGCGCAAGATGCGCGAGCTCAGGGCAGAGGAGAAGGGCTACGACGACTACCGTGACGGCATGACCCCGAAGAACCTCATGATTGCTATCGACAGGATCCGTCCGCACGAGTCTGCCGTCGTGACCGATGTGGGGCAGCACCAGATGTGGGCCGCGCAGTACCTCACGTTCACGCGTCCCCGCGAGTTCATTACCTCAGGAGGCCTGGGGACCATGGGCTTCGGCTTCGGAGCCGCAATCGGCGCCGCTCTCGGCACCGGGTGCCGCTCGGTCCTCATCACGGGCGATGGCTCCTTTGCCATGGACATGGCGGAGACCATCACGGCCACAGACCACGACATTCCGGTCACGGTCGTGCTCCTGAACAACGGGACCTTAGGCATGGTGCGACAGATGCAGTCGCTCTTCAGGCACCAGCGCTACTCCGAGACGACGCTTTCCCACAAGGGAGCAGACTTCTGCGCCATTGCCCGCGGCATGGGTGCCAAGGCAACGCGCACGGAGACCCTTGAGGACTTCTCCCGTGCCTTCGAGGCTTCCTTCTCCGAGGCAGGACCCGTCCTCATCGAGTGCCCGATAGGGATCGACGAGTTCGTGACGCCGGTGCTCCAGATCGGTGCCTCGATGGACGAGCTCATCGTGAACATGGACGACGTGAAGCAGAGGATGGGGCGATAGCATCATGAAGACCTACAGCATTGCCATCATGGTGCGCAACGAGTACGGCGTGCTCAACCGTGTCACGAGCATGTTCCGCCGCCGCCAGTTCAACATCACCTGCCTCACGGTCTCCGAGACCGAGACAGAAGATCTTTCCCGCATCACCGTGCAGTTCGAGGGCGAGGACAGGGCCAAGCGCCAGCTTGTCGCCCAGCTCGCGAAGCTCCCCGATGTCGTCTCCTTCAAGGAGTTCGACCCGGAGGATTCCATCAGCTGCGAGCTTCTGCTTCTGAAGGTCGCAAACGACAATGCGACCCGCCAGCAGGTGCTCGATGCCGGCGAGGCATTCCGTGCCAAGATCGTCGACTACACCCGCGATTCCATCGTGTTCCGCATTGCCGGGGGCACCCGGCGCATAGACAACTTCATCGACCTCATGCGTGATTTCGAGATCCTGGAGGTGTGCCGCACAGGCGTCATATCGCTCGAGCGGGGCTCCTCCGTGATGCGGGAGAACGCGAATCTATAGGAACTCTCGAGACCTGAAAGCCGGTGGAAAACGAACGAACATGCATCGGTTGCCGCGTGCTAACAGGTAGTTAACGGATAGCCCAGCCAGCCTCCCGGATGAAGGCAGGCAGCTATATTGAACGGACCCAAACCAGGATTGAAAGGGGATTGGACATGGCGTTCAAGATGTACCACGAGCAGGACTGCGACATGAGCAAGCTGGATGGCAAGAAGGTCGCCATCATCGGCTACGGCTCCCAGGGCCACGCACACGCACTGAACCTCAAGGATTCCGGCGTGGACGTGAAGGTGGGCCTCTATGAGGGCTCCAAGTCCAAGGCCAGGGCAGAGAAGCAGGGCCTGGAGGTCCTGACCACTGCCGAGGCAGCCAAGTGGGCTGACATCATCATGATCCTCATCAACGATGAGTATCAGGCATCCATGTACAAGAAGGACATCGAGCCGAACCTGGCGCCGGGCAAGACGATCGCCTTCGCCCATGGCTTCAACATCCACTACGGCTGCATCGAGGTGCGTCCTGACTGCAACGTCATCATGGTCGCCCCGAAGGCTCCGGGCCACACCGTGCGTTCCACCTACCTCGAGGGCAAGGGCACGCCCTGCCTCGTCTGCGCACACCAGGATGCCACCGGCGACGCCTTCGATATCGCCCTTGCCTACGGCGCAGCCATCGGCGGAGCCCGTGCAGCACTGCTCGAGACCGACTTCAGGACCGAGACCGAGACCGACCTCTTCGGCGAGCAGAACGTCCTCTGCGGCGGCGTGACCGACCTCATGGAGGCAGGCTTCAACACGCTCGTCGAGGCTGGCTACGATCCGCGCAATGCCTACTTCGAGTGCATCCACGAGATGAAGCTCATCGTCGACCTGATCTACGAGAGCGGCTTCTCTGGCATGCGTTCCTCGATCTCCAACACCGCTGAGTACGGCGACTACACCGCCGGCCCGCACGTGATCACCGAGGCCGCCAAGGAGGGCATGCGCTACAACCTGAAGTGCATCCAGAACGGCGAGTTCGCCAAGGAGTTCCTGCTCGACATGTCCGATGAGTCCCACCAGGTCCACTTCAAGGCCATGCGCCGCCAGCAGGCCGAGACCCTGATGGAGAAGACGGGCAAGGAGATCCGTGCTCTCTACGCCTGGAACGACGAGGACAAGCTCCTCAACAACTAGTTCCGGCACCTGATTTCGGCTGGACGCCCGGATGCATCCCGTATCCGGGCGTCCTGCACACGGAGTGCCCCTCGTACGAGGGACCCACCGTCTGCAGGACAGGCCGCTGCCACAAGGCAGCTCGAGGCATATCCTTCAATCAAGGATTGCTGCCATAGGGGGAGGATGCATGGAGCTCACAGGTGCCCAGATACTCATCGAGTGTCTCAAGGAGCAGGGATGCGATACCGTCTTCGGATATCCCGGAGGAACGATTCTCGACGTCTACGACGTCTTGTACCAGACGCCCGAGATTCACCACTATCTCGTGAGCCACGAGCAGGGTGCCGTGCATGCCGCTGACGGCTATGCCCGTGCGACCGGCAAGGTCGGCGTGTGCTTCGCGACGTCGGGCCCCGGCTGCACGAACTTCACGACCGGCATCGCCACGGCCTATATGGACTCTTCTCCTATCGTTGCGATCACCTGCAACGTCTCGTCCAAGCTTCTCGGCAAGGACTCCTTCCAGGAAGTCGATATCACGGGCATAACGAAGCCGATCACGGAGTGGAACCGTGTCGTGAAGGATGTCCATGAGCTCGCAGATGTCGTGCGCCAGGCCTTCCTGATTGCCCGCACGGGACGTCCGGGTCCGGTCCTCATCGATATCACGAAGGATGTCACGCAGGCGAAGTGCGACTACGAGTATGTGCCGGTCGAGGAGCATCGCATCTTCGAGTTCCCGAACCAGCTCTCGAAGCGTCTCATGGGCGGCATCGAGACCCGCGAGCCTGAGACGGCTGCGGTCGAGCGCCTGGCGCAGATGGTCGAGGAAGCGGAGCGTCCGCTTCTTATCTGTGGCGGCGGCGTCGTGCGCGGACGCGCGAACAAGGAGTTCAACGAGTTCGCGAACAGGATCGATTCTCCTGTCGCCATCACCGTGATGGGTGGCGGCGGCTTTGTCGGAAACGATCCGCTCTCGACCGGCATGATCGGCATGCATGGATCTCAGGCCTCGAACATGGCCGTCGACAACTGCGACCTCCTGATTGCCGTGGGCTGCCGCTTCTCCGACCGTGTGGCACTCCAGCCTTCCTCCTTTGCAAGCCAGGCCAAGATCGTCCAGGTCGACATCGACTCGACGGAGATCGGCAAGAACGTGCGCTGCGACCACTATGTGCTCGGCGATGCGAAGCGCGTGCTCGAGCTCCTGAACGAGATGGTCCCGCAGCAGAGCCACAAGGTCTGGAAGGAGTTCGTATTCTCGTTCCCGACGGAGACCCAGTACGAAGAGGGCGGAGACCACCTGACGCCGAAGCAGATCGACGACACGATTGCGCGCCTGTGCCCCGAAGACACGATGGTCGCCACGGACGTGGGCCAGCACCAGATGTGGGCCATCCAGCATATGCACTACTCCTATCCCGGACAGCTCATCACATCGGGCGGCTTCGGTGCCATGGGGTTCGGCCTCGGCGTTGCCATCGGTGCCCAGGTTGGCAACCCCGACAAGCGCGTCGTGCATATCACGGGCGATGGCTCGTTCCGCATGAACTGCATCGAGCTTGCAACTGTCGAGCACTACCACCTGCCGATCATCTCGGTCGTCTTCGACAACACCGTCCTCGGCATGGTCCATCAGTGGCAGACGCTGATCTATGACCAGCACTACTCCGAGACGACGCTCGACAGAGGACCTGACTGGGTGAAGCTCGCCGAGGCCTACCGCCTTCCCGGCTGGCGCGTGAGCACGGTCACGGAGCTCGAAGACGCGCTCCAGAAAGCCCTCGATGGCGGCACCGGTGCGGTCATCGACTGCGTCCTCGATCCCGACGAGATGGTCCGCCCGATGGTTCCGGCAGGCCAGCACATCACGAACTTCCTTGCCATCTAAGGAGATGCCCATGCTATCGCTCGACAAGATCTACCACGCAGCCTATGTCCTCAAGGGCGTTGCCAGAAAGACCGACCTCATCGCTGCTCCGCAGCTTGTGCCGGGACTCGACGAGCTCTATCTCAAGACAGAGAACCTCCAGGTCACCGGCTCCTTCAAGCTGAGGGGTGCCTACTACAAGATTTCGCAGCTTCCGAAGGAGGCGCTCGACAAGGGCATCATCGCCTGCTCTGCCGGAAACCATGCCCAGGGCGTGGCCTTGGCTGCCACCCACATGGGCGTCAAGAGCATCGTCTGCATGCCTGACGGCGCGCCGATCATGAAGGTCGAGAACACCCGCCGCCTCGGTGCCGAGGTGAGGCTCGTTCCTGGCACCTACGACGATGCCCACGACGAGGCAGTGCGTCTCCAGGAGGAGACGGGCGCCACGTTCATACATCCCTACGACGACGAGGATGTCATCGCTGGCCAGGGCACGATCGGCCTCGAGATCATGGACACGCTCGACGATGTGGATGCCGTGATCGTGCCGGTCGGTGGCGGCGGCCTCATCTCCGGCGTCGCCTGTGCCGTCAAGAACCTGAAGCCGTCGTGCAAGGTCTACGGCGTCCAGGCCAAGGGCGCCTCTGCCATGGTCGATGCCTTCCATGCAGGCAAGTGGGGAGCATCCGATACGGCGGTCACGTTCGCCGACGGCATCGCCGTCAAGAACCCGGGCGATCTCACGTTCAAGATGGCGCAGAAGTACGTGGACGATATGGTCACGGTCTCAGACGACGAGATTGCAGCCGCAATCTTGAACCTTATGGAGCGCCAGAAGCTCGTGAGCGAAGGCGCAGGAGCTGCTCCTGTGGCTGCTGCCATGTTCGGCAAGCTACCGCTTCAGGGCAAGCGCACCGTCTGCGTCATCTCTGGCGGCAACATCGACGTGAACATCCTGTCCCGCGTCATCAACCGCGGCCTTGCCATGAGCGGCAGGAAGGCGACGCTTGCAATCAAGCTCACGGACAAGCCGGGCCAGCTCGAGCAGGTCTCCCGCATCATCGCCTCGCTCGGCGCAAATGTGGTCTCGGTCGACTACGACCTGTCCGATCCGGACCTGCCGATCTCTGCCTGCACCCTGCGTGTCGGCATGGAGACCCGCGACCAGGCCCAGATCGATGCGATCAAGGAGCGCCTCGTCGACGAAGGCTTCCAGATTGTCGGCTAGCGCAAAACATGTTAAGGAAGGGCGCACCTGCGCCTGAGAGAGGATATCCCTATGAAGAGCGACGCATTGAAGTTCGGGCCTGAAGCTGCGGCCCACCGTTCCCTCTACAACGCGCTCGGCTGGACCGAAGAAGAGATCAGGAAGCCCCTTGTCGGCATCGTCTCGTCCTACAACGAGATCGTGCCGGGACACATGAACATCGACAAGATCGTCGAGGCTGTCAAGATGGGTGTCGCCGAAGCAGGCGGCATGCCGGTGGTGTTTCCGGCCATCGCGGTCTGCGACGGCATCGCAATGGGACATGCGGGCATGAAGTACTCGCTCGTGACCCGCGACCTCATCGCCGACTCCACGGAGTGCATGGCGCTCGCACATGGCTTCGATGCCCTTGTGATGGTCCCGAACTGCGACAAGAATGTCCCGGGCCTCCTCATGGCAGCAGCGCGTCTCGATCTGCCTACGACCTTCGTCTCCGGCGGCCCCATGCTCGCAGGCCATATCGATGGCCACAAGACGAGCCTCTCCTCCATGTTCGAGGCCATGGGCGCCTACACGGCAGGAAAGATCGATGAGGACAAGCTTCATGAGTTCGAGTGCAAGGCATGCCCGACCTGCGGCTCCTGCTCTGGCATGTACACGGCAAACTCGATGAACTGCCTCACTGAGGTCATCGGCATGGGCCTTCGTGGCAACGGCACGATCCCTGCTGTCTATTCCCGCCGCCTCCAGCTTGCCAAGCACGCCGGCATGGCCGTCATGGAGCTCCTCAAGAAGGGCATCACCGCGAGGCAGATCATGACAAAGGAAGCGCTCATGAACGCGCTTACCGTGGATATGGCGCTCGGCTGCTCGACGAACACGATGCTCCACCTTCCTGCCATCGCCCATGAGTGCGGCGTCGACCTCTCGCTCGATATCGCAAACGAGATCTCTGCACGTACGCCGAACCTCTGCCACCTGGCACCGGCAGGCCCGACCTACATCGAGGATCTCGACGAGGCGGGCGGCATCTACGCTGTCATGTCCGAGCTTGCAGAGGCAGGTCTCATCGATACGTCCTGCCTTACCGTCACCGGCAAGACCGTCGCAGAGAACCTCGAGGGCGCCCGTGTCCTCGACCACGACGTGATCCGTCCGCTCGACAACCCGTTCTCCAAGACCGGCGGCATCGCCGTCCTTCATGGCAACCTTGCCCCTGAAGGCTCTGTCGTCAAACGCTCTGCTGTTGCTCCTGAGATGCTCGTGCACGAAGGGCCGGCACGTGTCTTCGAGAGCGAGGAAGAGGCGCAGGCTGCCATCGACGGTGGCAAGATCAATCCGGGCGATGTCGTCGTGATCCGCTACGAGGGTCCGAAGGGCGGCCCTGGCATGCGCGAGATGCTGACGCCGACCTCTGCCATCCAGGGCATGGGCCTCGGCTCCTCTGTCGCCCTCATCACGGATGGCCGCTTCTCCGGCGCCACCCGCGGTGCCTGCATCGGCCATGTCTCGCCTGAGGCAGCCTCCGGCGGACCTATCGGCATCATCCAGGAAGGCGACATCATCTCGATCGATATCCCGAACTGCACGCTCGACCTCAAGATTTCCGATGAGGAGTTCGCGAAGCGCATGGCAGCGTTCACGCCCAAGACGAAGCCGCTCTCTGGCTACCTCAGGCGCTACGCCCAGCTTGTCTCGAGCGGCGCCAAGGGTGCCGTCCTCAACTAGGAAGCTGTGGTAGACGCAATGAATGCAGAAAGGCTCATGAGCCTCTCGTTCTCGCTCGATACGCTCACGGTCTTCCGGAGCCTCGAAGAAGATCCTGTCATCGCGGCTCTGGGAGATGCGCTCCATAAGGCAGCGGCGCTCGCATCGGATGCGGAGGAAGGCAACAGCACTTCAGGCGATGCAATGGCGCTTGCCCGTGCCTATGCCACCTTCGTGGCAGCGCTCTTCGACTCCGAGGCGGAAGGCCTCGGGTCCTACATCTTGGACGCTGCGGTCGACGACGAGAATGTGTATCTTCGGACCATCGGTGCCGGGAGGGTGCCTGGCGCCTCGCTTGCTGCTGCTGCCGAGGCAGAGCTCTCGGTCCTCCAGGAGCTTGCCGACCTCGAGCCCCAGGACTTCCTCGAGCTTCTGCCGGGAGCTGCAGACCGTCTTCCTGCCTTCGATACGCAGAAGGTCGATATCGCAGGTACCTACCATGAGCGCATCGCGAACATCGGCAAGTATGGCTACGGCATGTATGCCCGCTACCATGTGTTCCGCGTGGATGCTCAGGGTCAGATCGTGCCGGTCAAGCATCCCGATCCGCAGAGGCTCGAAGATCTTGTCGACTACGAGCGCGAGAAGAAGGTCATCCTCGACAACACCCGCGCGCTCGTGAAGAGGCTTCCTGCTGCCAATATCCTCCTCACCGGAGATGCCGGCACAGGCAAGAGCTCGACCGTCAAGGCCGTCGCCAATGCGCTTGCAGGGGAGGGTGTGCGCATCCTCGAGGTCCGGAAGGAGCAGCTCCGCGACATTCCGGGCATTCTCGATACGCTCACGCACAACCCCTGCACGTTCATCATCTTCATCGATGACCTCTCGTTCGCAGCAGACGACGACAACTTCGCAGCCTTGAAGGCAATCCTCGAGGGCTCGGTCTCGGCGAAGTCGTCCAATGTCGCGATCTATGCAACATCGAACCGCCGCCATCTCGTACGGGAGACGTTCAGCGAGCGCGAGGGCGATGAGGTGCATCTGAATGACACGCTCCAGGAGATCGTGTCGCTCTCCGACCGCTTCGGCATCCACCTCTCGTTCACGAAGCCGAACAAGCAGACCTACCTCGATATCGTGCACAAGCTTGCCCAGGAGCGCGGCATTGCGTTCGTCGAGCAGGAGCTCGACCTTGAAGCAGAACGTTTCGCGACGAGGCGTGGCGGCAGGTCGGCACGAGGTGCCCGCCAGTTTGTCGATTCGCTTCTCTCGAAAGAGGCCGGCTCTGAGGAGCAGGCATAAGCCAGAAAGGAAGGCAGACCATGCCACAGGGAATGACGATGGCAGAGAAGATCCTGGCCGCGCATGCCGGCCTCGACCGTGTCGTGCCAGGACAGCTCATCGAGTGCGACCTCGACGGCGTGCTCGCAAATGACATCACGGCACCGATCGCGATCAAGACGGTCCGCGAGCTTGGTGCTGGCGTCTTCGATAGGACCAAGATCTTCCTCGTGCCCGACCACTACAGCCCGAACAAGGACATCAAGAGCGCCGAGCAGACGAAGATCACGCGCGACTTCGCGCATGAGATGGGGATCACCCACTACTTCGAGCAGGGCTGCATGGGCATCGAGCATGCCCTGCTGCCCGAGAAGGGCATCGTCGGCCCGGGAGATCTCATCATCGGCGCCGACTCCCATACCTGCACCTACGGCGGCATCGGTGCCTTCTCGACAGGCGTCGGCTCTACGGATGCCGGTGTCGGCATGGCAACAGGCAGGGCCTGGTTCAAGGTGCCTGAGACCATCCGCTTCGAGATCGAGGGCGAGCTTCCTGAAGGTGCCTCTGCCAAGGACATCATCCTCTACATCATCGGCCAGATCGGCGTCGATGGTGCGCTCTACTGCGCGATGGAGTTTGCTGGCTCCACGATTCGGAACCTCTCGGTCGAGGGCAGGCTCACGATCGCGAACATGGCCATCGAGGCAGGCGGCAAGGCTGGCCTCTTCGAGGTCGACGATATGGCACGTACCTGGCTCGAAGGCAGGACGGAGCGCTCCTGGAAGGAATACCATGCAGATCCCGATGCCGCATACAAGCAGGTCATCAGGATCGATGCGAAGGATATCGTGCCGACGGTCTCCTGGCCGCATCTGCCCTCCAACACGCATCCTGTGGCAGAGTCCCGCCATATCGCGATCGACCAGGCGGTCATCGGCTCCTGCACGAACGGCCGCATCGAAGACATGCGCGCAGCTGCAGTAGTCCTCAAGGGCCGCACGGTCAATCCGAACGTGCGCTGCATCGTGATTCCTGCCACGCAGGCCGTCTGGCTCCAGTGCGTGCATGAAGGCCTCATGGATATCTTCATCAATGCCCACTGCGTCGTCTCGACCCCGACCTGCGGACCCTGCCTCGGCGGCTACATGGGCATCCTGGCAGCAGGGGAGCGCTGCGTCTCCTCGACGAACAGGAACTTCGTCGGGCGCATGGGAGACCCGACCTCCGAGGTCTACCTTGCAAGCCCCGCCGTCGCTGCAGCTTCTGCCGTCGCCGGCCACATCGCGCTGCCGTCCGATCTCGACTAGCCTGAAGGAGGCTCACCTATGGAATTCGAAGGCACGGTCTTCCGCTACGGGCGCGACATCGACACTGATGTCATCATCCCTGCCCGCTACCTCAATACATCCGACCCGGCAGAGCTTGCAAAGCACTGCCTCGAGGACCTCGACACGACGTTCGTGAAGCGCGTGAAGCCGGGCGACATCATCGTCGCAGACGAGAACTTCGGCTGCGGCTCCTCGCGCGAGCATGCTCCTGTCGCTATCAAGGCTGCTGGCGTCTCTGTCGTCATTGCCAAGTCCTTTGCCCGCATCTTCTACCGCAATGCCATCAACATCGGCCTTCCGATCATGGAGTGCCCTGAGGCCTGCGATGCGATCTCTGACGGCGATGTCGTGAAGGTCAATGCCGACACCGGCCTCATCACGGACGAGACGACGGGCAAGACCTTCCAGGCACAGCCGTTCCCGCCCTTCATCCAGGAGATCATCAACGAAGGCGGCCTCGTCGCAAGGACGAAGAAGCTGCTTGCCGAGAAGAAGGAGGCATAGACGATGGGGAAGAAGACCTACCGTATCTGCACCCTGCCGGGTGACGGCATCGGTCCTGAAATCATGGCAGAGGCAAAGCGCCTCCTTGCGGCCATCGGCCAGGCAGAAGATGTCGAGTTCGTCTGCGAAGACCATCTGATCGGCGGCGCTGCCATCGATGCGACGCGTGCGGCAGGCGAGCCCGTGAGCGCCCTTCCGCCCGAGACGCTCGACGCCGCCAAGGCGTCTGACGCAGTCCTTCTGGCAGCGGTCGGCGGCCCGAAGTGGAATGACACGACGCCTGGCGCTGTCCGCCCTGAACAGGGCCTTCTTGCCATCCGCAAGAATCTGGGGCTCTTTTTGAACCTGCGTCCGGTGCACATCTACAAGGCGCTCGCAGGAGCATCCACCCTTCGTCCCGAGTTCCTCGAGGGCGTCGATATCCTGATCGTCCGCGAGCTTACGGGCGGCCTCTACTTCGGCGAGCACAGGCGCGAGAAGGATGTCGCAGGTGCCGGCGTCGACGGCGCTTCAGGCGAACGTGCGGTCGATACGATGGAGTACTCCGAGTACGAGATCGAGCGTGTCGTGCGCTGGGCCTATGAGGCTGCCAAGCGCCGCCGTGGCAAGGTCACGTCGGTCGACAAGGCCAACGTGCTCGAGACATCCCGTCTCTGGCGCGAAGTGAACCACAGGATGATGGACGAGTTCAAAGATGTCGAGGGCGGAGACATGCTCGTCGACAACTGCGCCATGCAGCTCGTCGCGAATCCTTCCCAGTTCGACGTCCTCGTGACCGAGAATACGTTCGGCGACATCCTCTCCGACGAGGCGTCGATGCTCACGGGCTCTCTTGGCATGCTTGCCTCCGCCTCTCTGGGCTCCGGCACGGCACTCTACGAGCCGAGCCATGGGTCTGCTCCTGACATCGCGGGCAAGGGCATCGCAAACCCGATTGCACAGATGCTCTCGGTCGAGCTGATGCTCCGCTACAGCTTCCAGATGGACCACGCAGCGGATGCCGTGAAGGCAGCCGTCGAGGACGTGCTCGATGAAGGCTGGAGGACGCCTGACCTTGCAGATGAGACGACGCCTGAAGACAGGAAGCTCGGCACGCGCGACATGGGCACGAAGGTCATCGAGGCCTTCAAACGCGAGATTGCCTAGCGCACCAGCATATAAGCATGACCATCAAGGCACCTGTCCGGAAAGCCGGGCAGGTGCCTTTTCCATGCAGGACCTATGCGTTCTGCTGCAGAACAGCCATCTGCCCTGCAATATGCTTCATTCACCGCAAATCGTAAGTCTCCTATGCTTCCGGCTGCTATGCTCAAGCTTCAGGCATGGCAGGCCGGCGAGGGGAAGTGCCGGCGTGCAGGCTCATGGCACAGGGGGCGGTACGGAAAGCCGTCTTCCGGGGAAGGAGCTGCCGAGCGTGCCTCTGCCGTGCGGAAAGCACGAGGAGAGGAAATTGAATGGCTAGATTGCATGTGGTCGAGCGCAGCGAGACCCAGGCAGTCATGGATGGACTGCATGAAGCGGTAGAGAAGCGGCTCTCGGTGAGCTCGCTTGCTCCATGTCCGGTCGAATTCACGGCTGCCTTCGTCGGCATGTGCGCAACGCAGAGCTGCGGAAAATGCACGCCCTGCCGTGTGGGCCTGGGCGTCCTGAAGGAGCTCATGGACCAGGTCCTCGAAGGCAAGGCAGATGAGCATACGCTCGAGCTCATCGAGAAGACGGCGCGTACGATCTATCTCTCGAGCGACTGCGCAATCGGATATGAAGCGGGAAGCATGGCGCTGACAGCGATCCGGGGCTTCCGCGACGATTTCGAGCACCATATCAAGTACCACGCCTGCGGCTTCAAGCAGTCGGAGCTTGTCCCCTGCGTCTCGGGCTGCCCGGCAGGAGTCGATATCCCGGGCTACATCGCGCTCGTCGAGGCAGGACGCTACACGGATGCCGTGAAGCTCATCAGGAAGGACAATCCGCTTCCTGTCGTCTGCGGCCTTGTCTGCGAGCATCCCTGCGAGATGCACTGCCGCCGCGGCATGGTGGACGATCCGATGAACATCCGCGGCCTCAAGCGCTTCGCGACAGAGCACATGGAGGCAGACTACAAGCCGAAGAAGGCTCCATCCACGGGCAAGCGCATTGCTATCATCGGTGGCGGTCCGGCAGGACTTTCCTGTGCCTACTATCTTGCCTGCATGGGGCATGAGCCCACGATCTTCGAGGCAAGGCATCACCTGGGTGGCATGCTCCGTTACGGCATCCCCAACTATCGTCTCCCGAGGAAGCGCCTCGACGAGGAGATCCAGTGGCTCCTTGACTGTGGCATAAATGTAGAGCTCGATACGCCTGTCACCGAAAACCTGCCTGAGATCAGGAAAGAGTATGACGCGGTCTATCTGGCAATCGGCGCCCATGCGGACCGGAAGCTCGGCCTTCCGGGCGAGGATGCAGAAGGCGTCGAGTCTGCCGTCAAGATGCTGCGTGCCATCGGCGACGAGGAGATCCCCGGCTTCACGGGCGAGCGCATCTGTGTCATCGGCGGCGGCAACGTGGCAATGGATGTCGCCCGCTCAGCCGTAAGGTGCCATGCAAAGAAGGTCACGATCGTCTACAGGCGCCGTGTCGCGGACATGACGGCACAGGATGAAGAGATTGCAGGAGCGAGGGCCGAAGGCTGCGAGCTCCTGGAGCTCCATGCCCCGCTTGCGATCGAGGCTGAAGGCGGCCATGTCACGGGGCTCCGTGTCCAGAAGCAGATCATCGGCGGCCCCAAGAACGGGCGCCCGGCACCACGTGCTGCAGAGGCTTCCGAGGAGGTCATTCCCTGCGAGCGCGTGCTTGTGGCAATCGGCCAGGCCATAGAGTCCAGGCCCTTCGAAGAACTGGGCATGAAATGCAATCGCGGCCGCATCGTGACCGATACAGATGGTGCCGTGCCAGGCTTTGACGGCGTGTTCTCGGGCGGCGACTGCCAGAGCGGCCCTGCCACGGTGATCCGTGCCATCAATGCCGGCAAGGTCGCAGCAGCAAACATCGACCACTACCTCGGCTTCGACCACCAGATCGTGGCAGATGTCGAGATACCGACGGTCCAGTTCAAGGGCAAGAACATGTGCGCCCGCTGCGAGATGACATCACGTGAGGCGTCGGAGCGCGTCGGCGACTTCGATATCGTCGAGCACGGCCTCACGCCTGAAGAGGCGCATCAGGAGGCATCGAGGTGTCTGAGGTGCGACCACTTCGGCTATGGCGCATTCCGCGGAGGGAGGATCATGCAATGGTAGACGTGACCGTCGATGGGGTGCGTGTCCAGGTGGACGACCACGCCACCATACTCGAGGCAGCAGAAGCTGCAGGCGTCCATATTCCGACGCTCTGCTATCTCAAGGATCTGAACGAGATCGGTGCCTGCCGTGTCTGCGTCGTCGAGATCGAAGGGACCGACCAGCTCGTCGCTTCCTGCAACAACTATGTCCTGGACGGCATGAAGGTCTTCACGAACAGCCCGAAGGTCAGGAAGGCCAGAAAGACGAACGTCGAGTTTTTGCTCTCGCAGCATGACTCGGAGTGCACGAGCTGCGTGAGGAGCGGCAACTGCTCGCTCCAGAGCCTTGCAAACGACCTCGATATCTTCGAGCTGCCCTATGAGAAGCACCTGCCGCATATGCCGTGGGACAAGACGTTCCCTCTGATCCGCAACAACGACAAGTGCATCAACTGCCTCAGGTGCATTCAGATATGCAGCAAGGTGCAGGCATCGGATGTGTGGGACCTCACGAACAGAGGCTCCCACACCGCCGTGAATGTCCAAGCAGGCCGTCCGATCGCGGAGGCTCCCTGCACGCTCTGCGGCCAGTGCATCACGCACTGCCCGACAGGAGCCCTGCGCGAGCGCGACGATACGGGACGCGTCTACGATGCGCTTGCCGACCCGAAGAAGGTCACGATCGTCCAGATTGCGCCCTCGGTACGCACGGCCTGGGGCGACCACTGGAAGCTCTCGCCCGAGGAGTCGACGATCGAGCACCTCGTCTCGGCGCTCAGGAAGATGGGCTTCGACTACATCGTGAATACCGACTTCTCGGCCGACCTCACGATCATGGAAGAGGGCACAGAGCTCCTGCACCGCCTCTCTGACGGCACAGAGCATGAGTATCCGATGTTCACGTCGTGCTGTCCGGGCTGGGTCCGCTTCGTGAAGGCCCACTATCCTGAGCTTGTGGACGATGTCTCAACCTCGAAGTCGCCGCAGCAGATGTTCGGCGCGATCGTGAAGAGCTACTACGCAGAATACCTGGGCATCGATCCGCACGATATCTTCTCGGTCTCTGTCATGCCCTGCGTCGCGAAGAAGGCGGAGTGCGCGCTGCCGACCATGAAGGATGCCTGCGGAGATCCGGATGTCGACTGCGTGCTTACGGTCCGCGAGATAGATCGCATGATCCGCGCCGACCATATCGATGTGCATGCGCTTGAAGAGGAGCCCTTCGACGAGCCCCTCGGCGAAGGCACGGGCGCCGGCATCATCTTCGGTGCGACCGGTGGCGTCATGGAAGCAGCGCTGCGTACGGCCTATCACCTGGCGACAGGGGAGACGCCTGCCAATGACGCATTCAGGAACGTCCGCGGCCTCACCGGCTGGAAGGAAGCGGAGTTCGACCTTGCAGGCAGAAAGCTCCGTGTCGCTGTCGCAAGCGGCCTTGGCAATGCGAAGCGTCTCTGCGGCGCGATCCTTGCAGGCACCGTGTCCTATGACTTCGTCGAGGTCATGGCCTGCCCGGGAGGCTGCGTCGGTGGCGGCGGGCAGCCGATCCACGACGGACAGGAGCTGGCAGGGGCACGCGGCCAGATGCTCTATGGGCTCGACCGCATCTCGGAGTATAGGAACTCCTACGAGAATCCGGATATCGTGCGGGTCTACGAGAAGTATCTCGGCGAGCCGCTCTCCGAGCGTGCCGAGCGGCTCCTCCATACCGACCAGCACGGCTGGAAGATGCCACAGGAGAAGTAGACAGACAAGCAGCCAGGGGCCTGCCGTAAGGCAGGCCCTTCTCCACTCTTAGGGACTGAAAATCCCCATGTCAGAGATTCGCCTGACATGCGCTCTGGCATGTGTCCCATCAGGCAAACATCGTGTTGCGTAGGCGGCATTTCAGGAGGCAGGCAGCTCGTCGAATAATAGAATGGAATCTTGCCTATAGATATGCAGGAAGCGGCGCCTGGCCGCTGGGGAGCGTGAGAGCCGATGCAGTTTTCGAAGCGTCTCGATCTTTTCGGAGACGAGGTCTTTGCCAGTCTGAACCAGAAGCGCCGCGAGCTTGAAGCTGCGGGACGTCCTGTCTGGGACCTGTCGGTCGGCACGCCCGATTTCCCGACGCCTGACTACATCAAGAAGGCACTTGTCGACTCCTGCGCAGATGATGCGAACTGGAAGTATGCCCTGCATGACAAGGATGAGCTCAAGCAGGCGGTCTGCGACTACTACAAGCGCCGCTTCGATGTGGATGGCCTCGAGCCCGACCAGGTCATGAGCTGCCGCGGCACGCAGGAAGGCATGCAGTATGTCTGTGCAGCCCTGGCAGATCCGGGCGACATCGCCCTCATCCCCGATCCCTGCTATCCGGTCTTCCGTGCCGGCACGCAGCTTGCAGGAGCAACCCCTTACTACTACCAGCTGACAGCAGAGCATGGGTTCCTCCCGCATGTGGCAGACATTCCCGACGATGTGGCGGACAAGGCCAAGTACATGATCGTCTCGCTTCCGGCAAACCCGGTGGGGTCGGTCGGCACGCCTGAGGTCTACGAGGAGATCATCGCCTTCGCAAAGAAGCACGATATCGTGATCGTGCACGACAATGCCTACGCCGACGTCGTGTTCGAAGGCGTCTCGAGCTCCTTCTTCAACTATCCCGGCGCTATGGATGTGGGTGTCGAGTTCCTGTCGCTCTCGAAGTCCTTCGATGTCACCGGTGTCAGGCTCTCCTTCCTCGTCGGCAGGAAGGACATCGTCCAGGCCACCTACAAGCTCAGGAGCCAGGTCGACTTCGGCATGTTCTTCGCCGAGCAGAATGTTGCGATTGCCTGCCTCAAGGGCCCGCTTGACGGCGTCGAGCGCCAGCGCCTTGCCTACAAGGAGAGAAGAGATGCCCTCTGCGACGGCCTCGAGGCCATCGGCTGGGAGCGTCCGAACTGCCATGGCACGCTCTTTGTCTGGGCACGCCTGCCGCACGGCAGGACAGACTCTCTTGCCTTCACGCTCGAGCTCATGGAGAAGACAGGCGTCATCGTGACACCGGGTGCAAGCTTCGGACCTGCGGGTGAGGGCTACGTGCGCTTCGCGCTCGTGCTGCCGCCGGAGAAGATCAAGGAAGCCGTTGCCCAGATCGGCAAGGCAGATCTTTAAGAGGGAACAGGCATGGAAGAGAAGGATTTTGCTGCTCTCGTGCGCTCCTCGAGGACGAAGAGACGCTTCGACGAGTCGAAGCCGGTGTCGGAGGAGACGCTTCGAGCCCTCATCGACGTCGTGCGCTTTGCTCCGACCGGCAACAACACGCAGATGCTGCGCTTCCATCTTGTGAGCGGCGCTGATGCCTGCGCGAAGGCCTTTGCACATCTCAAGTGGGCAGCGCTCCTCAAGGACTGGGCAGGACCTGCAGAGGGGGAGCGACCCGGTGGCTACATCTTCATCATGGTTCCTGCTGCAGCCGTGAACAATCCGATCAGGTGCTACGACGCAGGCATCGCGGCGCAGACGATCATGCTCGCTGCGGCAGCAGAAGGCCTTGGCGGCTGCATCCTCAAGAACTTCGATGCGGGCCTCATCTCCGACTTCGGTCTCGAGGACACAGGCCTTGCCATCTCCCTTGTGCTGGCGCTTGGCACGCCTGCAGAGAAGGTCGTGCTCGAGCCAGCGACGACAGAGCACGGAATAGCCTACTGGCATGAGGCGGATGGTTCGCATCATGTGCCGAAGCTCGAGGTTGCAGACCTGCTGGTCTAGGAGCTTCCAGGGCCTTCCAAAGCCTGCATCTGCTCCTCATCCCATCCATTTGAAATATTGATGGCGGAAAAGTGGGGAAATGGTGTAGAATAGGAAAGCTTATGTGGAGGAAGGTCCTGTCGGAGGTCGTATATGGTTCTGGATGAGCGTCTCGTGCTTCTCGGTCTTGAAGCAGATACTGCCGAAGAGGCGCTGCGTGCGCTTGCGGGAAAGCTCGTAGAGCTGCACAAGGTCAAGAGCAGCTATCCCGATGCAGTCGTCGCGCGCGAGAAGATCTATCCGACGGGCCTCGAGGCCAAGCCGGTCAATGCCGCGGTGCCGCACTGCTCGAACGACTACACGCTCTCCGATGCAATTGCTGTCGCCGTGCTTGCGCACCCGGTCGAGTTTGCGCTCATGGGATCGCCGGAAAAGCCGCTGCCGGTCCAGGTTCTCGTGATGCTTGCGGTCGTCGATCCGGCCAAGCAGGTGCCGACCCTGGTCGATGTAATGGAGCTTCTGGACGATGAGAAGACGATGTCTGCCATCGTCTCGGCAAAGACGCCTCAAGAGGTCATCTCTGCCATCACGCCTGCGCTCAGCGAGTAGCAGCATAGAGCAAGATGAGAAGAAGGGGAGCTGGCATGCCAGCTCCCCTTTGCCTTACCTGTCCTTCCTGCTCTCGAGGAAGAGAGCCAGGGCACCCAGCTGGTTTGCCTCTGCTCCGTAGCGGCAGGGCACGACTTCGGGCAATGTAATGGTCTGGCCGAAGATGTGCGGGAGCTTCTCCGAGACCTTTGCAAGCGCTGTCTTGATGCCTTCGAGCACGTGCGGATTTGCAGAGATGCCGCCGCCTATCGCGCAGCGCTCGATATCGAGCATGGCAGCAAGGTCGAAGATGACTGTAGCGACTACCATGCACCAGGACTCGAAGGCCTGCCTGGCTGCCGGATCTCCGCTCTCGAGGAGACTGAAGCATGCCTTGCCATCAGGCAGCTCCTCGGCTGTCTTTCTGCATGCCGATCTCATGGCGCGGATGAGGCCAGAGGTGCTTGCGTCCATGCCGGCGCAGGAGCCGATCGTGCCATCAGGCCCGAAGCCGAACGAGAGCAGGCTGAGCTCGCCTGCAGAGCCATGAGGGCCAGCCAGGACCTTTCCGTCGACGACGAGGCCGCCTCCAAGGCCGGTGCCCAGGATCAGCGCGCAGGAGTTCTGCGTGCCCTTGAGAGCGCCTGAGGAAAGCTCTGCGAACGCTGCACACTTGCCGTCGTTGCCGATCGTGACAGGCAGTCCCGAGAGCTTCTCGAGGCGGTCTGCAAGCGGAAGCCCATAGGCATAGGTGAGGGCGCCTCCCGTGCGCATGAAGCGGTGATGCTCTATGACGCCTGGAGCGCTTATAGCGATGCCGGAAGTCTGCGATCCATGGAGCTTCACGATTTCCATGAGGGAGGAGAGAAGGGCGTCTGCCGAGTCCTTGGGGGTAGGGAAGACGTCCTGCTTGAGGGCCTTGCCAGCTTCATCCCTGAGAGACCATTTGATGGCGGTGCCGCCGATATCGAAGACGATGATCTGCATCTCAATCCTTTCTGCTGCGCTGCTGCAAGACGGGATTCTACCGCCTTGCAGCCGCAGACAGGCGTTACATGCAGGAGCCGGCCGAAATATGGGAAACGGCCTTATCTGTGTGGGGTACCCTAAAACAGAATGGATTGGATCTGTCGATGGATGACTCGCTTCTGCTGCTGTACAGCAGGCTCACGTGAAAGGTTGTTCCATGAAGCAGGAAGAGAGCGCGCTCGATTCTGAGAGCCGCAAGAAGGCAAAGAAGAAGCATCGCAAGAACGAGGAAGCGCGTATCGCTGCTCCGTCTGAGGGCGGACGCGGACTTGAAGCGACGAGAGTCGTCGATCTTCTCCGTGATGCCCTGAATGAGAATTCGCGGCTCCAGGACGAGATCGAGAGCCTCCGCGAGGAGGCGCAGAGCGCATCTGAGGAGGCTGAGCGCTCCCGGAGCGACAAGACGGCAGCAGAGGCCCGGCTCGCTGAGGCGAAGGCCCAGAAGGCGCTTCTCGAGGAATCGCTCAGAGAGGCGAAAGCAGAGCTCGAGAAGGCAAAGCGTGCCTGCGCTGAAGCGCAGAATGCCTGCGAGCGCACCGAAGCGCAGAAGTCCCAGGAATACGAAGCACTGCGACAGCAGCTTGCAGCAGAGCAGAAGCGCCAGGCTGCCCTCAAGGAGGAGCTTGCAGGAGCCGAGGAGCGCTGCCAGCATCTGACAGCTGCACTTGCGCAGGCACAGACGAGGAAGACCGAGCCGGAGCTCACGCAGGAAGAGATTGCAGGACGCCTTGCCCACCTCGAGTCGCTCCAGCGCCAGATCCAGGAGACGTTCCTGAAGACGGCGACCGGCGAGGGAGAGCTTGCCCGCATGAGGGCTGAGCTTGTCCAGGCCCGGCATGAGAAGGCACGTGCCGAAGCACATGCACAGGAGCTCTCAGAGAAGCTTGCAGCTGCGGAGAAGGAGCTCTCTGACCGCCATATCGCAATCTCCAAGTCCGGATCTCTTGCTGAGGCTTCGCTTCGGCTTGCAGGCGTCTTCTCTGCAGCAGAGCGTGCCATCGACCTCTATGGCTACAACGCAGGGACGAAGGCAGCAAAGGGTGCAAAGCCTTCCCAGGTCGTGCCGTTCTCCTCGAAGGGAGAGGCGGCTTCTGCTGCCAAGACATCTGAGGCTCCGAAGCCCCGGAAGGTAGCAGAGGTTCCCGCACCCGCGCCGAAGGTTAAGTCTGCATCGGTTCCTGCTCCCGAAAAGAAGGCAGAGACATCCGAGCCTGCAGCACCTGAAGCACCGAAGCCGGCATCTGCTGCACCAGAGCCCAAGGCAAGCGTCCCTGAGCCTTCCCAGGCAAAGGCAGAAACCAAGCCAGCAGCACCGGCCAAGGCCGAAGAGAAGCAGGAGGCTCCTGCCAAGGAGGAGACGACGGGTCTCAGCGCCATCTTCAAGGGCATGCCGCTTCGCCGCTCCCGTACCGTGGCTCCTCGTCACATATCGGATGATGACAAGTAAGCAGGCGATTTCTCCTCAGAGCAAAGAAAATAAAAAAAGTTCTTTGACTTGGGGAGGCAGTCTGTTACTATAAACAAGCGCGCAAGAGAGCGCACTTCGGCTGGGTAGCTCAGTTGGTAGAGCAGGGGACTGAAAATCCCCGTGTCAGGGGTTCGATTCCCTTCCCCGCCACCATGAATTTGAAGCCCCGTACCTGCGGAAACGCGGTACGGGGCTTAATTCGTTCGAGCCTTGAGCTCTCGGCATTACCGCAGGGTACTAGAAGGGTCTGCACCATCGCCGGGACATCGAGCGCATAGATGCCGAAGGTCCGGCGAAGGCAGAGGGAAATCCGTTCACGTGCATCAGACGGCGCCGCGGATGCTTCCGCCCTCTGCCATGCGCTATCCTTGATGCCGTCCGTCGATACCATCCAGCCATTCGGGAGAAGCAGATGAGCAAGAAGAAGCGTGCCAAGGCAGCAGAGCCGAGCAGGAGCCAGAATGCGGTGCTCTTCATCTCGATAGCAGAGATTGCAGCCGCTTCCTTCACGCTGATCATGGCAATCATGGCGCTCATGGGCCTTCAGAACGCCGAGGTGCAGGCTGCCCTGTCAGATGCCCTGGCGAAATCGGGCTCGACGCTCTCCTTCGACGATATGATCGCGATGATAACAACAGCGACTGTCGTCGAGCTCATCTGTGGTGCCGGCTGCATCATCACCGGCATTTTCGGCATCAGGATCTCGCAGGAAAGCTCGCTTGCTCTGACCTACAGCAAGCTCTGTCTCTTCACGCTCGTTCTGGCAGGCGTCGGTGCCGTTGCCAGCATCCAGGCTGACACGATCTTCATCAGCTTCGTCCTTCTTGCTATCACGGCGTTGCTCTATCTCTATGTGAAGAAGGTTCGTGCAGAGGCGGAGTAGCAGGCTTCGAAGAAGCGCAGGAAGAGATAGGCTGCCCATCCGGACTCGTATCGCTACATTCATTTTTTTCGTTGTTCTGCCCGGGATTCAGCTCAAATCCTAGCAATTAGATATGCTTCTGATACACTCTTGCAGTGAGGTTGTTTGCAGATTTCTGTCAGATATCTGATGGAAGGGATTCAGTGCTGTCGGCAGGTCGGATGTTGTCTGCTTTCCAGTGTGATGGACGGGAGAGCGGCGTGAAGCATAGAGACAAATCGGCACCAGGCATGGGCAAGCTGCTGCTTGTGACAGCTGTGTGCGCAATTGCTGTCGCGACTTTCGTCTGGCTCGCACTTGTCTTCACAAATCTGATTCCTTCTGGCGCTCGCCCACATCATCTGCACGAAGGGGAAGAGTCGCTCAAGAGCCAGCCACTTGTCCTCATGGATGTGGGCAGCACAAGCCCCGATGGGGAGACGTCCGAATCGCTCGACGAGCTCCTGCCCTATCTCAAAGCGCAGAAGAGCCAGCAGGACGTCGATGCCTCCCAGAATGGGTGCTCCCCGGTTGCCGGAAGCTAGCCAGAGGCTGCCCTAGATGCAGTCTGCCCAGTCAAGGCATGCCTGCCAGGCATCCATGCCTTCTCTGTGCGCAAGGTCCCGGTCAAAGTCATGTTCCAGCCTGTCAACGAAGAAGGACTCGCCTGCAGGAGCCGTCTCGGCCAGCGTCTGAGAGCAGATGAATGGCACATCGCTGTCTGCCTTGCTTGCGGCAATGAAGAGGGGAGGCAGCGCCTTCTGTGCGGCGGCATCGAGCGAGAAGCGGGATGCATCTGAGCGGCTGATGCCCAGAAGCTCTCCCCACGGTCCTGTCTGGCGTGCATAGGCATAGAGCGCGAAGCGCCTGTCGACCGGTGTCGAGGTGAGGACCTGGGTTCCTCTCAGGCTTCTGGCCGTCCGTGGCGGTATGGCGGACAGAGATGGCGGTAGTACAGGGAGGCTGCCAGAGCGCTGATGCCATGCTCCCTGCAAGGTCGCAGCAGCCATAGAAGTCCATGACGCCAGAAACAGGGAAGCGCATCTGCTTGCTGTCGTGCAATGGGAGGCATGCAGCCGTGGCTATAATGAGCCATGAATCCGGACCTTTTGGAGGCTTCATATGCGCATTGCATTGCTGGAACCCTTGGGAGTGCCTGCCGAGACCATCGAGCAGCTCGCACGTCCTATCAAAGAGCGTGGCCATGAGTTTGTCTATTACGATACGAAGACGACGGACGCCTTCGAGCTTGCGAAGAGGAGCGAAGGCGCCGATATCGTGATGATCGCGAACAATCCGTACCCTGCCTCTGCAATCGAGGCAGATGCTGCGCTCAAGATGATCGCTGTCGCCTTCACGGGCATCGACCATGTGGCGCTTGACGCCTGCAAGGCAAAGGGCGTCACTGTCTGCAACTGCGCAGGATATTCCGATGTAAGCGTCGCCGAGCTCACGATCGGCCTCACGATCGATGTGCTGCGCAAGGTTCAGGCAGGAGATGCTGCAGCACGTACCGGCCAGACCTCGCATGGTCTTGTGGGCCGCGAGATTGCCGGCAGGACTGTTGGTATCGTCGGCACAGGACACATCGGCACACAGGCAGGACGTCTCTTTGCAGCGTTCGGCGCCCATGTGCTGGGGTATGCCCGTCACGAGAATCCCGAGGCCACAGCAGCAGGCATCGAGTACGTGGACAGCCTCGATGCGCTTCTCAAGGACAGCGACATCGTGAGCCTGCATCTTCCGAACAATGCTTCGACGAGGAAGATGTTCACGGCAGAGAAGTTCGCCGAGATGCCTGAAGACTCTGTCTTCATCAATTGTGCCCGTGGCGCCATCGTTGACAACGATGCTCTGGCAGATGCCCTGAACTCCGGACATCTTGCCGGCGCCGGCATCGATGTCTTCGATATGGAGCCGCCGCTGCCTGAGAGCTACAAGCTCATCCATGCAAAGAATGTCGTTCTGACGCCGCATGTGGGCTTCCTCACCGAGGAGGCCATGCAGCGCCGTGCAGCCATCGAGTTCCAGAATGTCTATGCCTGGCTTGATGGAAAGCCGGAAAATGTCTGCGAGCTCTAGGACAGGGCATCTGAGTGCAGGATCGGGAGGCTGCCGGAGCATCTGGCAGCCTTCTTCCATGGTTTGGCATCTCTGATGAAAGGATTGTATCAGGAGGCTGGAATCTGGCAGAGCAGGAATGCCGGCGCTGCCGCTGGGCTGCCTGATTCCGCCATCTGCATCGGGAAGCAGGCCATGCCTGCATGGGAGCGCGCCTTCTTGAAGAGCAGCAGGCTCTTCACGTGCTGCATCGTATCTGCGGTCCAGCTTCTCCCGTTTCAGGCAGAGAGGCTACCTGTGCCCTCCCGCTATGCCCAGGCAGGCGCAGACAGGGTTCCTATTGCGTCTGGATTCGAGCTTTGGATGGCCAATCGGTAACCATTGGTTTTCAGGACAGGGCTCTCCTGCCTCTGGTGTCCTATACTGGCTCTCACGCAGGATTAGTTACTCTGGGCTTATCCCGGAGGCTTGTTCCTGCACCAGAATATGCCGGGATCGTATGTCCTGGCATTGCATGAGAGTGGATGCCCGTCTCCTATGCAGGTTGTACGCAACATCAACAACAATGTCGCGCTCTGTCTCGATTCCCAAGGCAATGAGCTCGTGGCCTTCGGCCGCGGCATCGGATTCAGGAAGCCGCCCTATGAGGTGGAGCTCTCGCGCATAGAGCGCACCTTCTATGGGGTAGATCCGAAGCTCATCTCGGCTATCGAGGATATCCCGTCGGATCTGGTGCTTATCGCCGACGAGGTGGTGCAGGGCTTTGTGGCTGCAACCGGCAAGGTGCTGAATCCTCGGGTCGCCTTCACGCTGGCAGACCATCTTGCCTTCGCTATCCAGCGCCAGCACAAGCACCTCATCTTCGAGGTTCCGGTCGAGCAGGATGTGCGCGACCTCTATCCGGATGAGGTTGCGGCAGAACATGAGGCTCTGGCTCTGGTCCGGGAGCGCATGCATGAGCGGCTGCCTGCAGAAGAGGAAGCGCTGGTCGCGCTCCACCTGGTGAATGCTGAAGAGGGAGCTGCCCAGGATGGCGCGCCCATCAGCCGCGAGGTGATAGCCCACATCGTGGCGCTCGTCGAGCAGGATATGGGGATAGCGGTCGACAGGACAGGCTTCGACTTCACCCGCTTCTCTTCCCATATGCAGCATCTGATCAGGAGAAGCGCAGAAGGGACCTTCCTCGATACGAAGAACCAGCAGCTCTATCAGGTGCTGGTGGACTCCTATCCCGACACCTACTGCTGCGTCGAGCATATCTGCGCCTATCTCAGGTGCGTGCTCGGACGCGTGCTTCCGGACGAGGAGAGGATGTATCTGATGCTTCATGTGAACAGGCTCTGTGCGAGAGGGGAGACGCCAAACAGCTCGGCATCAAAGTGATGCTACTCCAACCGATACCTGAAGGCTTGTTACCGCGCAAGCGGGCTTTGCCTCTCTGATTCTCCGGATGCCGTCTGGAGCAGGGAGGCATATTTCTTGAAAGGGGACAGCGATGGAAAAGGGCCAGAAATTCGAGGAGCTTGCAGAGCGGGTGGTCCCGCTTCTGGGAGGAAAGGACAACATCACCTGGTTTTCGCACTGCGTGACGCGCCTGCGCTTCACCGTGAAGGACCATGGCCTGGTGGACAAGGAGGGCATCGATGCCCTGAAGGGCGCAATCGGCTCTCAGTGGGCGGGCGACCAATACCAGATCATCGTCGGCCCCGATGTGGAGGAGGCCTACGCTGCCATTCTTGCCAGAGGAGAGATTTCAGGCGATATGGCGCCTGTGGCAGGAGATGCTGCAAAGCCCCGGAAGCGTACGGTGGGCTCTGTGGTCAGCGCCATCATCGATGCGATCTCCGGCTGCATCACGCCGATCCTTCCCATGCTGGTGGGCACCGGCATGCTCCGCGTCGTGCTGGTCCTGCTGGTCCAGCTTGGTCTCATCACGAGCGACAACCCGACCTATGTGACCCTTGCCTTTGCAGCCGATGCCGGACTCTACTTCCTGCCGATCGCTATCGGCGTGACCGGATCCAAGAAGTTCGGCGTCAAGCTCGGCATCGGCATCATGCTCGGCGGGATCCTGCTCGATCCGACCTTCGTCCAGCTTGTGAAGGATGGGACTCCCGGATCTGTCTTCGGCATTCCCATCACCTCCTTCAGCTACGGAAGCACGGTCTTCCCCATGGTCATGACAATGTTCGTGGCAGGATATGTGGAGCGCTTCTTCGCGAAGATCTCTCCGAAGCCGGTCAAGAGCATCCTCGAGCCGACTCTCACCCTTCTGGTGATGATTCCACTCGAACTCTGCCTGATAGGGCCTCTCGGGGCCCTTCTCGGCACGTATCTCACAGCTGGCATCATGTGGGTCTATGACACGATCGGCTTTGTCGGCGTCGCGATCGTCTGCTGCCTCTATCCCATCCTGGTGATGACCGGCATGCATACGACGCTCCTGCCGTTTCTGACCCAGTCCTTTGCGACGCTTGGCTACGATCCCTTTGTCGGTGCCGCACAGCTTGTCTCGAACATGACACAGGGCGTGGCGGCACTTGCAGTCGCGATCAAGACGAAAGGCGACGAAGATCTCAAGGCAGAAGCTTCGACCTGTGCCTTCATGGCTCTTGTGGGAGGCGTCACCGAGCCAGCCCTTTACGGCATCAACCTCAAGTTCAAGACGCCGCTTGCGGCGGCGATGATCGGGAACCTGGCAGGAGGCCTCTGGGTAGGCATTACCCAGGTCTTCCGCTATTCGCTTGGCGGAACCAATCTCTGGGGCATCGCGGTCTTTGTTGGCAAGGAAGGAAACGTCGTGAACATGCTGATCGGTGTCGCGATCGGCGTGGCAGTCGCCTTCGTTGCTGCTATGGTTCTCTACCGTCCGGAAAAGGAGAAGTCCGGCACGGCCTCTAAGAAGGCAGCTGCCTGAGAGGCGGGCAGGCGGCATTGGCGAAGCGGGCCTTCTGGCAGTCTGCAGCCAGAGGGCCCTTTCTCATCGGCTTGGAGCCTGGGGACATGCCCGAGCGCATGATTGGCTATGCGGGGATGGCCGCAGGATGGGAAGGCAGCAGGATGCCTGCATGCTACAGAGGCTGCGTTTCCTGCGGTTTGCCCAGGCGAGCCGGGTGGTATCCCGTACTGCCGAAATCTGGCAAATGGCTGAGGACCTCCGGCATAACCGCAGGAATTCCTGTCGCCGCTCCGCTGCATCATATGGATGAACGGCTGATGCATCCGGAGGATCGGGGGACGAGATGGCGAAGGGCCATGCAGGCGGACTGAGCAGGAAGGAATGCGAGAGCAGGGGCACGCTCCTGGAGTTCCTGGAGAGATATCCTGACGAGGAG
>Ga0214927_100104_pt1 | contig 56031 bp, 52 predicted proteins | sample Stichaenrichm16X_FD_168612 | JGI IMG/M metagenome (GOLD analysis project Ga0214927, IMG submission 168612) | Xylose enriched microbial communities from anaerobic bioreactor in Madison, Wisconsin, United States - 16X | ecosystem: Engineered > Bioreactor > Anaerobic > Unclassified | place: USA... | reverse complement strand
GGCCCAAGTGCCGGCGCTGCTGAGCGGATGTTCGGTGAAGTTTACCGTGCCAACCTCAAGCCGTACCGCGATGAGCTGGTGATTACCACTAAAGCCGGGTTTAATATGTGGCCCGGACCTTATGGGAACTTCTCATCAAAGAAAACCTTGGTTAATGCGCTTGACGGCAGTTTGAAGCGGATGGGCTTGGACTATGTGGATATCTATTACAGCCACCGGTTTGATCCCAATACCAGCCTTGAAGAAACTGCTGAGGCCTTGGATGAGATCGTTCGTTCCGGAAAGGCGCTCTACATTGGGATCTCCAACTACAATGCCGCCCAAACCGCTGAAATTATCAAATATTTCAAGGAACTCCATACACCATTCGTTGTGAACCAGGCATCGTATAATATGCTCAACCGCGGTATCGAAGAAGATGGTCTGCTGGATACATTGAGCCAAAATAATAAGGCGCTGGTCGCATACGGACCATTGGCTGAAGGCCTCTTGACCGACAAGTATTTAGACGGAATGGGTGATGACGTTAAGATTCACTGGAGTAATGAATTTGTCATCAAACATGGTAAAGACGAGTTGGTGAAGAAATTAAATGAGCTCAATGACATTGCCAAGAACCGGAACCAAAATCTGGCTCAGATGTCATTAGCTTGGCTCTTGCACGATCCAACGGTTGTCAGCGTGGTTACTGGGGCCTCGAAGATTAATCATCTGGAAGATAACCTGAAAGCACTCAACAATCTTGACTTTACGTCCGATGAATTAGCTCAGATTGATAAAATCGTTAAAGAATAATTATTAGGTTGTTCATACATGTTTGAAATAAGCATTAAATTGGGATTAAACCGGTTTAATGCTTTTTATTTGGTATAATCTAATCAAAGACATTTGCCCGTGAATGGAGAATAATTATGACAAAGAAAGTGACAATTACTGATTTAGCCGCTCGTGCCCAGGTCTCAGTGACAACGGTTTCACAAATTCTCAATGGTAAGGCTGCCCGTTTTAGCAGTAAGACCGTTGAGAAAGTTAAGCAGTTGCAAAAGGAAATGGGTTACGTTCCCGACTTTAACGCGCAAAGCTTGATTCGTAAAAGCGGTCGGACAATCGGTGTGATCATCCCCAACATGAATAACCCTTTCTTTAGCAGAGTTTTACTTGGCATTGAGACTGAGGCAATTAAGCAGGACTATGTGCCCCTTATTTTTGGCTCTAACAACAGTCAGTCACAAGAGACGCACTATCTCTTCGAATCTGTTCGAAGGGCCGCAGACGGCATGATAATCGCTTCAGCGGTGTCCGACATTAATTATATTGATAATATCTTGAATCAAAACGGCATTACCTATATTTTAATTGACCAGGCACCGGTGGTTAAGGGTGATCGGGTTGATGCCAATAATCAAAAGGGTGGGGCTTTACTAGCCGATTATTTAATCAAGAATGGTCATACTGATGTCGCGGTTGTCTGTGCCACCAAACCAACCCTCAATCTTCAGGAACGGCTGGCTGGATTTGTGGAAACCTACAAAAACAACGGCACCCCAATTCCTGAAGACCGAATTATTACGACTGAGATGACCAAAAAAGGGGGTTACGCTGCTACGAAAGCAGCGTTAGCCACCAAGCCAACTGCGATTTTTGGGATCAATGACGAGGTTGCCATTGGGGTCTATCGTGGGCTTGAAGAAGCCGGCTTGAAAATTCCAAGTGACATTTCGGTGGTTGGATATGATGACATTGATTTGGGAGAGTACATTTCCCCCAAACTCACAACTGTTCATCAGCCTGCTTTTGAAATGGGAACCAACGCCGCTCAAATGATCATCAAGCGAATTGAAGACCATAATGAGCCAATCCAACAGGTTTCCCTGCCGGTATCCTTGGTAGAAAGAGATAGTGTCCGGGCAATTAACTAACTGGGATAGTTGTTAAATTTCAGGAAATTTGATAGAATTTGGTTAAAGGTTTTAACACACTATACTAAGGGATTTAGAGGAGCTTATTATGACAAATAAAGTGGTTGTGCTCGGAAGTCTAAACGTTGATACAACATTGCACATTGACCAAATGCCAAAACCGGGGGAAACGATTAGTGCCAAGAGTAAAACCAATTCCGCTGGCGGTAAAGGGGCCAATCAAGCAGTCGCAGCTGCCCGTTCCGGTGCTCAGACGAGTTTTATTGGGCAAGTGGGTGATGATAGCAACGGCATCTTTATGATCGATGCTTTGAAACTTGACGGCATTAATACCGATCATGTGGGTATCAATCAGGTTGATGGGACCGGTTCTGCGGTCATTCTTCTGGACAGCCAGGGTCAAAACAGCATCATGGTTTATGGTGGGGCCAACCAAGCCATGAAAACTGAAGTCATTGCCGACAGCCAAGCCCTGATTAAAAGTGCCGATATTTTAATTTCCGAATTTGAAACACCGCAGGAAGTGACCTACGAAGCGTTCAAGTTGGCCAAACAACACGGCGTGACCACGATTTTAAATCCGGCACCGGCTTCAAAAATCATTTACGGGTTGCTCGAAGTCACCGATTTAATTGTTCCCAACGAAACCGAAAGTGCCACATTGACCGGTATCGAAGTCAACGATACTGATTCAATGGATCAAAACGCCGCTAAATTCAGCGAGATGGGTATCGACAACTTGATCATTACTGTGGGCGATCGCGGCGCGTACTATCATACTCCAAGTGACAGTGGGTTTGTGCCGGCGTTCAAAGTTAAGGCAAAAGACACCACGGCAGCTGGTGACACATTTATTGGGGCTTTCAGTTCACAAATTGACAAAGATTTATCCAATATTGAAGCCGCTTTGGTTTACGCTCAAAAGGCCTCATCCATTACAGTTCAACGTTTAGGGGCCTTACCTTCCATTCCCACGGCCGAAGAAATCAAAGCAGAATACAAATAAAAATTATCTTAAGTATTAGTTTAATTTTTCTTCCAAACTGTTTTGCGAGTAGGGTGTTGCTTTCTCGAATTTTATCTGGTAGTATATCCAGACGTTAGCAGGAAATGTTAAAAAATTGATAACATTCCCACGTTAGAAATCAGGATTGACGATTCGAAATTCAAATTTCATGTTCAAAGGAGTTTATAGCTATGAGTAATAAGTTAGAAATTCTGAGAGAATACCAAAAGGCATCCTCGAAGCTTGATCAATTAAAGTCCGAAGAAGCAGACAAGATCAAGTCTACCCCAGTGAATACGAGTTCTACCGAAGTAATCACACCACAGTTTGGCAACGAAATGACGCATTTGAATGAAGAATGCATGCAGTTAAACATGATCTTAGAAGCAATGGATGCTTCGGAAGACTAGGTCGTGTGAACGCGGGATCGTCTATTGACGGTGCCGTTTTTTTGTTACAATCCAGTGCCCAACTGGTCTACGGAAAGCCAAAACAAGAGCGTGGGCCAATAAGCGGTTAGCTTCCAGAGTATAAGGGGATTACCCGAATATCCAGAACTTGGATGTTTGGGTAATCCCCTTATATGGCCGGAAGCTGCTTATTGGCGCACAGTTCTGCTAGATAACATTCAGGCGCAAAACGAGGCTGGAACAAAATTTTTAGTTTTGTCCCAGCCTCTTGTTTTGGCCTTCAGTTTTTATTTTTTGAATTTTAATGGGCAACAGCCAATCGGCCTCAAAAATTGTCTGATAGTAACGCCACTGACACCGCACTTTTAATCTGATTTCTTCCCTGGAGCTTTGACAGCCAGTTTTCAGGGAACGTCACCGGCGCAAAGAGTAGTGATGCCAGCATGGAAGTAATTGAACCGATAGTATCGGCGTTACTGCCAAGATTGACAGCCTTTGACACGGCAACGTTATATTGTTCCGAATTCATCAGGCACCAGAAAACGGCGTTGAGGGTGGCGATCACATCGCTGGAGGGCCTTAACTTCGTACTCGACTGTCGGAGGAAGTGAGACTCCTCTAATTGCTCAAAAAACGGCACCTGAGCGGCGAATTGATCTTTTGAGCGGTAATAGTCCAGGGATTCCTTAACGGCTCTTAGCATGGCGTATTTGTTGGGATTTTGAATCAGGCGAATAATGACGTTGGTTAAAACGCCGGAACCAATAAATGTCTTGGGGGTTCGGTTGGTGGTAGCCGTGTAATCATGAACCATGTCGGCAACGGTTTCATTAAAGGTGTACTGCTGGTTCTTCGTTAAAATATAAAAGGCTAACGGCATCAACCGTTTAAGGGCAGTATTGTCATTGTCTGAATCCAAAGTGCCGCCGGACAAAACCGGTGGGGTGCCGGTATCAAAGCGTTGGATGGCTGCTTTGGTGGTCTCATCAACGTCGTATGCATAATTAAAGGGCGTGTAATCACCAAAATGGACCCATTGCGAATAACGTGTCATGAGGTCATAAAGATTATATCCAAACGTTAAGCTAACTAAAGAAGCAATTGATAGTGATGTATCATCAGACCAAGTGCCGGCTGGGATTTGATTCGTCCGGTGTTCGACCATCTCATGGATTGGATCATCGAAGGGGTTCAGGCGGGTATCGTGTTGAATCGGATATCCAAGCGCGTCACCCAGGGCAACTGCTGTTAATGATTGAAATAAAAGGTAGCTGGTGGAATACATAGAATTACCTCGTCGTTAGTTTTTCGCGGTACTGAAACTTACCGAATCCAGAAGGGATATTTAACCGTGTCAAGCTTCAGGTTAAAAGTCCGCTCGCCAAGTTCTTCGCCATCGATTTGACCCAAACGATTACCATTTGTTTTTATAAACAGCTCTTTTTCATGATAATGATGAATAAATTTAAGCCGTAAGTGTCTCTTTAAAAATATCATAGATACAAATAAAATCAATTGCCAAAGGCTGGGTTTTTCGACCACTACTAAATCCAGATGGTCGTCGAACACTGATGCGCTGGGCATGATGTTGATGCCTCCGCCGAAATAAGGAATATCTGTTGTGGTTAATAAAAATGTGTTATCGAATGTGACTTTAGGCATATTTCCCGGGAGAATTTCGGTCTTGAACCCTTTAAAGTGGATGATCACGTTTAATATAGCCGCCATGTATGAAAATTGTCCGAAGAATTGGTGACTTTTTAAAGAAGAATGATTTGCGAGGTGCACAACAGTGGCGTCAAAGCCGATGCCGAAATTGTTGGTGAAGAAGCCTTCGGAATGATGATCAAGGTCTGTGTAGTGGCCGACATTGATGGTTTTAGCAGCTGATTGGGTCAAAATGTCAGCCAATGCTTTTTCCCAGTGCAAAGGAATCTTTAATCCCCGCGCAAAATCATTTCCGGAACCGACCGGCAAAAAGGCAATTGGAACTGGATGATCATTTTGATGGACGCGGTAGTAGTGCTGACAGCCCAACAGTGTTTCGTGAAGGGTCCCGTCGCCGCCAGCTGCAATCAACACAGCGTCAGTTTGGTTGGCGGTGTCAATTTCACTGAGAGCTTGTTCGGCTAGTTCAACAGCATGATTTGGGTAGGCGGTATAGAGTGTCTGATAATCTGCATGTGCAGCCGCCAGTTGTTTTTGGATATCCGGCCAAACCTTTTTGGCGTTATCACCACCGGCATGCAAATTGATAATGATGAAATATTTCATTGGTGAATGAGCCCCCAACTCAGATGGTTTTATGTAAAAAACTTGAGAATCGAATATAAAATCTATCCGCTTCTCAAGTTTTCGAATTAGTCACGTTTAGTTTTGTTAATCTTTACCATTCATGATGAGCATTGGCAAAATCATTGGATGGCGTTCGGTCTTGTCGTAAAGGAATTCTTGAAGATCATCAATAATCGCATTTCTAATTGAAGACTCGGTTGCTTTTTTAGCACGCATCGACTTTCGAATGGTCTTAAATACGCGGCGTCGGCCTTCATCCAAAAGTTCACCGGATTCTCGCATGTAGACGAAGCCACGTGACAAGATATCTGGACCGGATTGGATTTCCTGGTTGGCCAAGTTGATTGTTGCAACAACCACGACAATACCTTCCTCAGAAAGCAGTTGACGATCGCGCAAGACAACGTTACCAACATCACCGATGCCGCTACCATCGATGTAAACATCTCCGGCAGTGAAGTGACCAGCCATACGAGCATTATCTTTTGAAAGGGCAAGGACATCACCATTTTGCATGATAAAGCTGTGATCAAGCGGCACGCCACATTGTTCGGCAAGCTCAGTATGAATTTTCAGCATTCTGTACTCACCATGAATCGGCATGAAGAACTTCGGCTTCATCAGACGCAGCATCAATTTCTGTTCTTCTTGACCACCATGTCCGGAAGTATGAATGTTGTTCACCCGACCGTGAATGACATTGGCGCCGGCTTCTTCGAGCTTGTTGATGACGCTGTTGACACTGGTCGTGTTACCAGGAATGGGGTTACTTGAAAAGATAACCGTGTCACCAGGCTGAATTGAAATCTGGCGGTGGGTACCGTTCGCAATCCGTGAAAGGGCAGCCATTGGTTCACCTTGAGAGCCGGTACACAAGATCAAAGTCTTGTTAGCTGGCAGTGACTGCAGCTCATGTGCATCAACAAACGCATCATCAGGAATATCGAGATAACCTAATTCGCGTCCATTCACAATCGCTGCATCCATGCTGCGCCCAAAGACGGCAATCTTGCGACCGTGGGCCATGGCATTATCACAAGCGGTTTTAATCCGTGAAATGTTGGAAGCGAAGGTTGCAAAGATGATTCTGTCTTCAATATTATCAAAAATGTGGGCAATTGAAGTTCCAACCCACTTTTCAGATTTGGTCCAAATTGGCTTTTCAGCGTTGGTGCTGTCAGACATCAAACAAAGGACGCCTTCTGCACCCAAACGGGCCATTTCCTGAAGATCAGGCGGCTGGTTGGTCACTGGTGTGAGGTCGAACTTGTAATCACCAGTTTCCACAATCACGCCCACCGGTGTATGAACGGCAATTCCAACCGTATCAGGGATCGAGTGGGTGGTTCTGAAGAATGAAACTTTCATTTTTTGGAACTTGAGAACCGACTTGTCACTAATTTCGTGTAATTCAACGGAATTCAGCAAGCCGTGTTCTTCCAATTTATTCTTAATCAGCGCCATCGCAAGTGGTCCGGCATAAATAGGGACGTTTAAAACCTTCATCAAATATGGGACACCACCAATATGATCTTCATGACCATGGGTGATGACCAAAGCTTTGATCTTATCCTTATTTTCAACCAGATACTGATAGTCTGGGATCACATAATCGACACCTAAGAGATCATCTTCGGGGAACTTAATTCCCGCATCAATCAGGATAATTTCATCCTGAAACTGGATCCCGTAAGTGTTCTTACCGATTTCACCCAAACCACCAACGCCATAGATAGCTGCTTCGTTATTCTTGACGTTTAGTTTTTTCATTTATTATTAAACTCCGTTACTTTGTAATCAGGACTACTTTGCTCATACTCCAAGTGCTTTCCTTGGAGGGGTTCGATGAATTCAATATCATAATCAGTATTGTCTTCAACTAACGCGTGAGCTTCAACCTCTGTGTCGGCCTCAACATAGAGTGAATGAGTCGTTTCCCGGCGAGGGCTTTCCTTCTTGCTGGGTTGATATAAAACCTTCCAAATCATAAAAAAACTCCTTTAAAATTATACAATTTTTTTGCAGAAACTCGAGGTTTCCTTACGGACAAGTGGTTGTGAAAACACAACTAATAACGATATTCTACCATAATTTAAAAAATAAGTATATAAACATGAAAGTAATCAACTCGCACCATTGCATGGTAAAATTAAATCAATGAAAAGAAATGGGGCTCAGTTATGAACATTGATTTGATTATTCAAATTATCATCGGGTTGGTCGCAGCATTTGCTGTTTACAATTTGATTCATTATATCTTTGTAACGAGACCCGGCAGAAAACGGCTGGCGTTGGCACAGCGGATTGCCAATGAAGCTGTGAAAACTTCGATTAACCAGCTGGTTGACCAAAAGGCGGTTTTGCCCTTTGATGAAAGTGATTTTAAATCTGAAGATATTGCCGAAGTGTGGGGCAGAGGTGTGATGGCATTTGAATATCATCTGCCCAAGGCAAAAATTGAAAGTTCAATTCCCGATTTCCGAAAGGCCTTGGCAACGACGCTTGAGCAATACGGTGATACACACCACATGCACGCGCATACCGATCAGGCTGATCGGCCGGCGTTTATGGTCACCGATGTCTGGCAGCTGGATGATCGGGTGCACTTTGATGTTGCCTACCTGGTGAACGTGACGACGATTGAATATGTGGATGACTTAAAGCGGCTGCACTGAACCATTATGGACTAGTCAACGGCGTTTGCTTTTCGATACTGTTTGGCCAGTCGCTTGCGTACTTTGATGATTGCAAGTAGATTATGATCCACTGGCGGGGAATATAGATTTTCAACAGCGACCAGCTTGGCAATCAGTGCCAGGCCTTTTTTCTCACTGCCAAAATAGAGCTGCCAGACCGCGGTGATCAATTGTTGTTGGAATCGGCCATTCCAACTTAAATCCAGGGTGTTGACCTGACGGATTTTGTTTAGAATTTCTTTTGCCGACTGATATTGAGCCAAGTTGAGCTCGATTTGAAAAAGAGAAAGATAAAGATCCATTAATTCATCGGCAATATGAAATGGGTCATCCACTGCTTGAAGGTATTGTCGACAATTGTTTTCAAATCTGCGAACAATCTCGGAAATAAGCTTTTCTTGATGCCGGCTGACCGCAATTGGCAGTAAAATTTGGGCCTGCCTAATTTCTTCAAGTGTCCAGGTCTGTGATGCAAAAAGGGTGTCCCAGAGATTTTCCATTGCCGGAGTGACTGTGAATGTTTTTGAATAATAAGTGACGACCAATATTTGACCCATAGCAGCAACCGATTTGTAACTGAGGCGGCTGCTTTTTTGCGTTTCAGCGATGATTTGGCCCATTGTTTGAAGGTCGTGGCCGTTATAGGCCCGTAGCAGGCGCCTTTTCAGTGATGTTGCAGTGGGTTCGTGATAATCGTTTTGAATAAAACGGAATTCGTTGGCTGAAATGGACAGATTATCTAAAATTTTAAATAACTTGGCGGCACTGATGTCGTTCTCCCCATTTTCAAAGCGATGAGCAAATGAACGTGACATCACGCCTGAGTACACTTCGCTTTGAGTGAATCCTTTAATTTGTCGAATCATTTTGACTGTCTGCCCGATTGTTTTCATGATTGCCTCCCAAGCTTTGAATGTGGCATATACGCAACACATTTTACATCTATCGCTTTAATAATGGTAGTAGGCTTCAGTTAATCAAAATTAAAGCGGGTGCTGACAATGGAAATTAGTGATCATGAGTCAAATATGCAGGTTATAAAAGATGTATCGAGCAACTTCACCAGTACTTTTTGTGGCGACATGTTTTCATTTGCTCTGGGGCTCATGCTGCTGCGGGCCACGGGGATGTCGTTAAGCTTTGGACTCTCAATGATTATCATGCCGATTGTGACCTTGATCGGGTTGGTGCCGATTGGCAACTTGGTCGACACTTATCCCCACAAACGGCTTTTGATTATTAGTCTGGTCGTCCGGATCACCGCACTATTCATTTATTCGATCGCAATTGGTCACTTCGATGGCAGTGGTAAATTAATCCCAACGATTGGGTTTTTGATCATCAATTACGCATCTGTCAATCTTTCGAATTCCGGCTACATGGCATCGGTTCACGAATTAGTCAACGAGGGTCATATTCAAAAATTGAATTCTTTGAGCCAATCTGCGGCATCGTTTGCCTCGACCTTTTCGCCGATTGTGGCCGCCGGATTGTATGTGATAGTTGGCTTTAGGCTGTTTATCGTCTTTCAGCTGACTGCTCACGTGATTGCCCTGATAATTCTTTTGACGATGAATTTTCATTATTTGAGCTATCCAAGGAAAAGCAGTCAGACACCGCAGGAATCCCAGTGGGCAAAATTCAAACTGGGGTTAAATTATTTGATGGCCCACGGCTTTTTACGGTATCTCATCTGTATTGCCCTGTTTTTGAATTTTATTTTTGCGGTCATTAACGTTGGCCTGCCATTTATGATTGTGGAACATTTACATTTGGGAAACGTGACGCTGGGGATTTTGAATTCCGCCGATGCCCTTGGCATGCTGATCGGGAATTTGATCATCAGTGTCTCGAAAGAATTGAGGCACTTGGCAAAAATATTAGCTGTCACGATGGTCATCATTGGTACGGGGTTGGCTGGAGTTGGCGCTTTATTGATGGCTGCTCCCGAACAATTAGTGGTCCAATTGGTGGGCTCGTTGATGTTGTTTGCAGTGGGGATGTCACTGGCTTTTATGAACACGCCTTTTGGTATTTACATGCAAAAAACAGTTCCGACTGAACTGATGGGCAGAGTCTCGTCTACCGAAATGTCTTTGAATATGATGTCAATTCCTTTGGGAACCGTCTTTTATTCATTTGTTTTCCAACAGATTCCAAGTGGAATTGTGTTCATTATATCTGGGATAGCTCTGATTGCTGTCACGGGATTGACGATGCCAACTTTTATGCATGTCCAGATGCCAAAGACTGGTCATGCCACCCAAAAGGCGGATCGTCAGCGTCTCTAAGTTGAGTTTGTCGGGTAATATGTCTATAAGTAAAACGGTTTGTTACAAATTCAATGAAAAAGAACCAGCAACTTACAAAAAGTTCATTTGATATTTGTTCACAAGGCATAACCAAACAGATCTAATTCAGGAAAGGCCACTCGCCACAATTAAATTGGATAAGAAAAAAACCGGGCAAAAGTTTTTCCTTTTGCTCGATTTTTTAATATGGATGCTTATTGAAATTTCTTAGATCGGCATATGAACAACTGATTTGGTGCACCGATCAATACACAAAGATTTCGTCATCTGTTTTGGCAAATGGGTTGTCCTTATTAATGTGATCATAAAAGAGTGTTCCATGAAGGTGATCGATTTCATGCTGGCAGACAATTGCCGGGTAATTTTTCAATCGAACCTTGTGCTCTTTGCCGTCAACGTCTTGGTATTTTAAGGTAATTCTGGCAGCCCGAGGGACATAGCCGGGAATGTCCTTATCAACGGACAGGCAGCCTTCGCCCTCTGTCAATGCGCCACGCTGAACCGAATTCGACACGATCACCGGGTTAATAATGACATCTTTGAAAACCGGTTCATCTTTTTCATCCTCGTCTTCACTTGGAACCAACACTGAGGCCATCATTTCAGAGACACCGACCTGTGGGGCAGCCAAGCCGACGCCTGCACGCAGACCTAACTTTTCACACTGTTCCGGATCCTGGCTGACTTCCAGATATTCCATCAGATCATGAGCCAGTTGTTTATCTTCTTTGCTCAAAGGGAATTTGACCTTTTGAGCTTGTTTGCGGAGAACCGGGTCTCCATCTCGTACAATATCCTTCATTAAAAACACGCTAAAGACCTCCGAAAATATTTTAAGCATTAATTGAATAACTTCTATTCTAACTTAATTTTAAGAAAAAAACACTATTCACAAAGTGGGTGAAATTTCACAAAGTATACTCCCGCAAGCGGTTTCAACCCAAAATTTGTCAAGTGAAAATTATATTCAAAAAAGTTGGTTTCATCACAATGAAAGGGCTTGCAAACGTTGCTGAAAAATGCTAAATTTAACTTGTGGTTTAGAAGTGATCAGTTTGTACATCACAAGTCTAGCTTTACAGGAAAGGAAAGTGTTATCTATGGCAGCAAAGAGTAAGCATGTTGTTGATTTTGCCAAGATCAAATCAACGATGAGCGATCCATATAAGAAACCGGTTCAAGTTATTGATGAAAGCGGTAAAATAGTTAATCAAGAATTATTTGACCAATTCAGCGATGACGAACTAGTTACGCTGATGGAAAAGATGGTTTGGGAACGTGCATTGCATGAACAAACAATGAACTTTTCACGTCAGGGTCGATTAGGTTTCTATGCTCCTACTTACGGTGAGGAAGCCTCAGAAATGGGGATTGCCCACGCAATGAAGAAACAAGACTACCTATTCCCAGCATATCGTGATTTACCACAATTAATCCAACACGGTGCAACCGTTAAAGAGGGTTACTTATGGTCAAAAGGTCACTACCAAGCTTATGACTACGTACGACGCGGTGTACGTGCATTTATCCCACAAATTATTATCGGTGCTCAGTATGTTCAATCAGCTGGTGCTGCATTAGGAATCAAGAAGAATGGTGAGAAGGATACCGTTGCTTACACATTTACCGGTGATGGTGGTACTTCACAGGGTGACTTCTATGAAGGAATCAACTTCGCTAGTTCATTCCAAGCTCCAGAAGTATTCTTCGTTCAAAACAACGGCTGGGCAATTTCAGTTCCACGAAAGACTCAGACCGCCGCTGAAACCCTTGCACAAAAAGGTGTTGCTTCCGGTGTTCCTGGTGTTCAAGTTGATGGGATGGATATTTTGGCAACTTACTTGGTTGCAAAAGAAGCTCGTGACTTTGTTGTTGCCGGCAATGGTCCAGCATTAGTTGAAACCTTGACTTATCGTTTCGGTGCCCACAGTTCAGCCGGTGATGATCCTAGTCGTTACCGTACTAAGGAACAAGAAAAACCATGGTTCGACCGAGACCCACTAATTCGTTTGAGAAAAGTTTTGACTGACAAGAAACTTTGGGATCAAGACAAAGAAGACAAATTAGTTGCTCAATACAAAGATGAATTCAAGGAAGCAATGAAGGATGCCGAAGCTGCTCCTAAGCAAAAGGTTAGTGACTTCTTGAAGAACACATTTGAAGTTCCAACCCCAGATGTAGCAGCTGACATTAAGAAATACGAAGCAAAGGAGTCGAAGTAATCATGGCTAAAATGACATATATTAAAGCAATTACCAATGGACTTGACCAAGTATTACAAGACGATCCCAAGACTCTGATTTTTGGTGAAGATGTTGGTAAAAACGGTGGTGTGTTCCGGACAACTGAAGGACTTCAAGATAAATATGGTGAAGACCGAGTATTCGATACCCCACTTGCTGAATCAGGAATTTTAGGAATGTCAATCGGACTTGCATTAACCGGCTGGCGTCCAATCCCAGAAATTCAATTTATGGGATTCACAATGGAAGCTGTTGATTCTGTCGGTGGTCAAATGTCACGTAACCGATTCCGTTTCTCAGGCGACGTTACGATGCCGATCACAATCAGAACCCCATTTGGTGGTGGTACTCATACTGCCGAACTTCACGGTGACTCACTTGAAAACTTGTTCATTGGCATCCCGGGACTGCGGGTAGTAACTCCTGCAAATCCTTATGACGCTAAAGGAATGGTTATCTCAGCCGTTGAAAACAACGACCCGGTATTATTCATGGAAAACCTGAAACTTTATCGTTCAATGAAGGATGAAGTTCCAGATGGCCACTACACTGTTCCGCTAGACAAGGCAAATGTTGTTCGTGAAGGATCTGACATTACCGTTGTTGCTTACAGTGCCGAAGTTAACGAAGCACTTAAAGTAGCAGATAAATTAGAAAAAGAGAACATCTCAGTTGAAGTTATTGACTTACGTTCATTATCACCAATTGACGATGAAACAATCTTTGCTTCAATCGACAAGACTCACAAAGTAGTGATTGCCCAAGAAGCACAAAAGATGGCTGGTGCCGGAGCAAAAGTTGCTTCAGACATTGCTGAAAACGACATTATGTCATTGGACGCACCAATCGGCCGTGTTTCTGCTCCTGACAGTATCTTCCCATTTGCTATGGCTGAAAATGATTGGCTTCCAAATGCTGATGATATCGAAGCTAAAGTACGAGAAATTTTAAACTACTAAAATTCTAATTTGTTACAGAAAGGAAGTTAGATCCCATGGCTTATAAGTTTAAACTACCAGAGATGGGAGAAGGAATTACTGAAGGTGAAATCGCTACCTGGGATGTAAAAGTTGGCGATACCGTCAAGGAAGACGATCCGTTAGTTGAAATTCAAAACGATAAGTCTGTCCAAGAAATGCCATCTCCAGTTGCCGGAACCATTAAGAGTATTGAAAAGCAGGAAGGAGAAACCGCAGAAAAGGGCGACGTTTTAGTTGTCATTGATGATGGTTCTCCTGATGAACCTGATGATGCCGCACCAGCAGCTGCACCTGCAAAAGAAGAAGCTGCTCCAGCTCCTGCTAAAGAAGAAGCACCTGCACCGGCTGCCGCACCAGCACCTGCCGCTGCTCCAGCCGCAGTAACTGCTGCACCAGCTGCTTCAAATCCAAACGCAATTGTCAAAGCGATGCCATCTGTTCGTCAATATGCACGTGACAAAGGCGTTGACATTACTGCTGTTCCTGCCACAGGAAATCATGGTCAGATCACCAAAGCTGACATTGACAACTTCAATCCAGCTGCCGCTCCTGCCGCACCAGCTGCCGCTGCAACCGCTGCTGCACCTGCTGGCGAAGCAAAAGCTGCCGCAGGTCAAGCTATCAAACCTTGGAAGTCTGATCAACCTGATCTTGAAACCCGTGAACCAATGTCTCCAATGCGTAAGATCATTGCTAAGTCAATGCGTACGTCTAAGGACATTGCGCCTCATGTAACTTCATTTGACGACGTTGAAGTTAGTGCATTAATGGCTAACCGTAAGAAGTACAAGCAAGCAGCTGCCGACCAAGATATTCATTTGACATTCTTACCTTACATTGTGAAGGCATTGGTTGCCGTTATGAAGAAATATCCTGAGTTCAACGCTTCAATCGATGACACCACTCAAGAAATCGTTTACAAGCATTACTTCAATGTTGGTATTGCAACCAACACGGACCACGGTCTGTACGTACCAAACATCAAGAATGCTGATTCCAAGGGTATGTTTGAGATTGCTAAAGAAATTACCGAGAACACCCAAGCTGCCTATGACAACAAGCTTGGCCCAGATACAATGAAGGGTGGTTCAATTACCATCAGTAATGTTGGTTCAATTGGCGGTGGCTGGTTCACTCCGGTTATCAACCAACCTGAAGTTGCTATCTTAGGTGTTGGTAAGATTGCCAAGGAACCATATGTTGATCCAGAAGACGGCGAGATTAAAGTTGGCAATATGCTGAAACTTTCATTGAGCTACGATCACAGATTAATTGACGGTGCCCTTGCACAAAATGCTTTGAATTACATGAATCAATTGCTTCATGATCCAGCAATGCTGTTGATGGAAGGATGATCGAATAATGGCTGATGTTGAAAAGAAAGAAACAGTAATTATCGGAGCTGGCCCTGGTGGCTACGTTGCCGCAATCCGTGCATCCGAATTAGGACAAAAAGTAACCCTGATTGAAAAATCAGATACACTTGGCGGTGTTTGTTTAAACGTTGGTTGTGTTCCTTCCAAAGCTTTGATCGCTGCTGGGCATCGTCTGCAGGAAGCTAACGATGCTTCGACGTATGGAATTACAACTCAACCAGCTACAATCGATTTTGCTAAAACCCAGGAGTGGAAGCAAAAGAAGGTTGTCGACCGAATGACCAGTGGTGTTAAGATGCTGCTTAACAAGCACAAAGTTGAAATCATTCATGGAGAAGCTGTTCTTGACAGTGATACTCAATTACGAGTAATGCCTACAGGACCACAACAATTCATGAGTGCCGATACCGGAACCACGATTCAGTTTGACAACTTAATCATTGCCAGTGGATCACATCCAATTGAAATCCCTGGTTTCAAGTTTGACGGTCGGGTGATTGACTCGACTGGCGGCTTGAACCTGCCAGAAATTCCAAAAGAATTTGTCGTTATCGGTGGTGGCTATGTTGGAACCGAATTAGCCGGTGCATATGCTAACCTAGGTGCCCATGTAACAATCATTGAAGGATTGGATTCCATCTTGAATGGATTTACCAAAGACATGGTTTCATTAGTTGTTAAGAACTTGAAGAAGAAGGGCGTTGATATTCATACCAGTGCTAAAGCAATTTCTTCAAGTCAAGATGACAATAGTGTGTCTGTTACCTACGAAGAAGAGGGCAAGCAGACCACTATCAAAGCTGATTACTGCATGGTCACTGTTGGTCGTCGTCCTAACACCGATGATCTTGGTTTGGAATACACCAAGGTTAAGTTGGACGATCACGGCATTGTCCAAACTGATATCCAAGGCAGAACCGATTCTGAGCATATCTTCGCAATTGGTGATATTGCTTCAGGTCCTGCATTGGCTCACAAGGCATTCTTCCAAGGCAAAGTTGCTGCCGGTGCAATTTCCGGTAAGAATACTGCCAACGATTATGTTGGCGTTCCAGCAGTCTGCTTCTCAGATCCAGAAATCGCCGTTGTTGGTATGACTCAAGCCCAAGCCAAGGATAAGAACATTGAAGTTTCCACTTCGAAGTTCCCATTCGCAGGTAATGCGCGTGCCGTATCACTTGATGAAGCCGACGGATTTGTCCGTTTGATCTTCACCAAAGACGATAAGACGATCGTGGGTGGCGAAATTGTTGGACCAGGTGCCAGTGATTTGGTTGCTGAATTAAGTTTGGCAGTTAACAGTCACATGAATGTTGAGGATATTGCCCTGACCATTCATCCACACCCAACCTTGAGCGAACCAGTTCAAGAAGCTGCAGATGTTGGATTAGGATTCCCAACTCATATTTAAAAAGTTCTGTTTTAATTAATCCGGTTAATTCCGGAATAAAGGATTCAATGATGAATGAAGCTTGTTCATCGTTGGATCCTTTTGTTTATCCAGAATTACGATCTGTTAAGTCCTCCGAGAAATGAAAAACTCACATAACTTCGACCTTTTCTATTTCACAAAGTCCTCAACTATCATATAATAAAGTCAACTTGGTAATGATCGGAGTGAAGAAGATGGCCGAGGGGTATGAGTACCCACTAATTGATGGTTTGGATGTTGATGAAATTATTGACGTTGTTAATTTTTTTGAGGCAATTGAACAGGCGTATGAGGAAGCTGAAGGCATTAAACGAGCAGACTTTATCAAAGCTTATCGGAAGTTTCAAGAGGTGGTCCCTGCCAAAATGGAACAGAAACAATTGGAGAAGGAATTTGCCAATCGTTCCGGATATGATTCCTACGAAGTCATAAAGCTTTCTAAGGATGGGCAGGCAGCTAATTTGAAGGTACGTGAGGCATAGGATGGAAATTAACGAACTCAAACAAATTGATAAAACGGTTAAAGGTTGGCTGCATGAGTCACGGGACAACGTTCTAAGAAAAATTGACACCCGACTGGAAGTTGATACTAAGACCAGTCGACGTGATTTGGTGACCAACATTGATAAACAAAATGAAAAGTTTTTAGTCGGTAAAATCCGTGAATTTGACCCCAACGCCCAGATTTTGGGTGAAGAGGGATTTGGCGACCAGGTTCATTCAACAGAAGGTCGGATCTGGATTGTGGACCCAATTGACGGGACTATGAACTTTGTCAAGCAGCGGAATCATTTTGCTATCATGATTGCCCTTTATGAGGACGGTAAAGGCCTCCTTGGCTATGTAATGGACGTTATTGGTAAGCATTTGTTGTCTGGCGGACCGGATATTGGCGTATTTGACAACGGCCACCCGCTGCCGCAAGTTAAGGACACACCGCTTCGAGAAGGGTTAATTGGCCTAAGTGGGCCGATGGTTCTTCACAACGATTACAATATGGTAGACATTGCCCAACAGTCTTTGGGAATGCGCATTTATGGCAGTGCTGGAATTGATATTATTTCCGTTCTCCGTGGTGAATTGGTTGGATACATTTCTTATCTCAAGCCCTGGGATTTTGGGGCAGGCAGAATTCTGTGCGAAACTGCCGGACTTAAGATGACAACTATTGACGGACAGCGATTAGATGTGTTATCATCAACACCAGTATTGTTAGCAACACGAAATGCACATCAAGACATTCTTACAATTGTAAGTCAATGATCGGACTGTGACAGTTGTCACAGTTTTTTTATGCGAATAATATGATGTACAATATTCGGTTTGATTTAAATGAAGGGAAGCAAACGACTTGGATACTAAATTAAAAACACGCGACGACATTCGTAACATTGCTATTATTGCCCACGTTGACCACGGTAAGACGACTCTGGTTAACGAAATGTTGAAGCAGTCAGATACGCTTGATCAACACGTACAAATTGAGGATCGGGCTCTTGACTCGAATGCGATCGAACGTGAACGGGGAATTACCATTCTGTCAAAGAACACGGCCGTTCGATATGGCGACAAACAAATCAACATCCTGGATACCCCAGGACATGCGGACTTCGGTGGTGAAGTTGAGCGGATCATGCGAATGGTTGACGGCTGTTTACTTGTCGTTGATGCTTTCGAAGGCACTATGCCTCAGACTCGTTTCGTTTTGAAGAAAGCTCTTGAACAACACTTAACCCCAATCGTTGTGATTAACAAGGTTGACCGTGAAGGTGCCCGTCCTCAAGAAGTTGTGGATGAAGTTCTTGACTTGTTCATCGAACTTGGTGCCGACGAGGAACAGCTTGATTTTCCAGTTGTTTATGCGTCAGCTATGAACGGAACTTCCAGTTATGATCCTGATATCAGCAAACAGGAACATACTATGAAGCCAATCTTTGACACCATTGTTAAAGACATTCCAGCACCAATTGACAATTCAGATGAACCCCTCCAATTCCAAGTTGCAATGCTTGACTATAATGACTTCGTTGGTCGAATCGGTATTGGCCGAATCTTCCGCGGTACAATCAAGGTTGGTGACAGTGTTACTGTTATGAAGCTTGATGGTTCCAAGCAGAATTTCCGAGTTACCAAATTAATGGGATTCTTCGGTTTGAAGAAGGAAGATATCCAGTCCGCTAAAGCCGGTGATTTGATTGCCGTTTCCGGAATGGAAGACATCAACGTTGGTGAAACGGTGGTTGATCCTAAAGATCCAGAGCCACTACCAATTCTTAGAATTGATGCCCCAACACTGCAAATGACCTTTGGTACCAACACTTCACCATTTGCCGGCCAAGACGGTAAATTCGTGACCGCCCGTCAATTGGGTGATCGTTTGAAGCGTGAACTTCACACCGATGTTTCATTACGTGTTGAAGATACCGACCAACCCGGTTCATGGATTGTTTCCGGTCGTGGTGAGCTGCATTTGTCAATTTTAGTTGAAACTCTTCGTCGTGAAGGCTTTGAATTGCAAGCTTCACGTCCAGAAGTTATCTACCGAGAAATTGACGGCACAATGTGCGAACCATTTGAATCCGTTCAAATCGATACTCCGGATGAATATACCGGTTCGATTATTGATACCCTTTCACAACGTAAAGGTACCATGCAGAACATGGAAACAACCGACAATGGTCAGACTCGTTTGACATTCTTGGCACCATCACGTGGGTTGATTGGGTATTCAACTGAATTCCTGTCATTAACCCGTGGATATGGTATCTTGAACCATACTTTCGAGAAATACATGCCAGTTATCAAGGGCTGGAACCCTGGCCGTACCAAGGGAACCTTGGTTTCAATGAACGCCGGTAAAGCAACGACCTATGCAATGATGGGTATCGAAAGCCGTGGAACATTGTTAATCGATCCAGGTACCGAAGTCTACGAAGGAATGATCGTTGGTGAAAACAACCGTGAGAATGATATCACTGTTAACATCACCAAAGGTAAGAACCTGACCAACGTTCGTGCTGCCGGTTCAGATGATATGGCCCGGATTAAGACACCAACTCATCTTTCGCTCGAAGAATCACTTGAATTCTTGAATGAAGATGAATTGTGTGAAGTAACCCCACACTTCATCCGTTTGAGAAAGAAAATTTTGAACTCAAACACCCGTGAAAAAGAAGCTAAAAAGAAGCGTCATAACTAAAATCAGTAAATTATCAGGAGGGGCTGGGACAAAACTAAAAATTTTGTTCCAGCCTCTATTTGCTCTTGAATATTATCTAGCAAAACTGTGCGCCAATAAGCAGCTTCCGGCCATATAAGGGGATTACCCAAACATCCAAGTTCTGGATGTTCGGGTAATCCCCTTATATTCTGGAAGCTAACCGCTTATTGTCCCACGCTCTTTTGTATTGAATGGAGTTTGTTGTAACTTCTTAAATTCCCCTAAACCGTTTAGCAATCTCTGAATCCGGTTTTTTAATTATGATATAATAAAGCTCGATGCACCTACATATAATTTGAAAAGTGGAGTTGGACCAATGGGGAAAGCACGTTTAAAAAATCTCGACTATGTTATTTTTATTCCGTATATTGTGATGTCGATTATCGGTGTTGTGATGGTCTATTCTGCCAGCGCAAATATTTCGCTGCAGAACGGGGGAAGTCCGCTGAGTTACCTGATCAAGCAGTTATTCTTTGTCGTCCTTAGTGTTATTATTGTTGGCGTGATGACGGCAATGAACATTAAGTACTTACGCAAGCCCAAATTTTTGAAATTCTTACTGTATGCTTTGATTGTTGTTTTGATTGGTCTGCTGTTAGTTGGCAAAACTATCAATGGCGCAGCTGGGTGGATTCATTTAGGGCCAATTAACATCCAGCCGGCCGAGTTTGTGAAGTTCTTTTTGATCATTTGGCTTGCCGACACAATTGATAAGGCTCAACCAGAGATCACGCTGTCTTTTCGGGACTGGTGGAATCACATGAAATGGCCGTTGTTTTTCAGCGCCGTTTTGATCGCCTTGATTCTTAAGCAGCCTGATTCAGGTGGTGCTGCCATTAATTTGGCAATTGCCTTTATTCTGTTTAACTGCAGTGGCTTTTCATGGAAACGAGCTTTGGCAATCATTTATGGTTGTATGGTGGCCGCCGTGCTGGCATTTGAATTTATTCTGGTACCAATGGCCAAATCGGATTCGTTCTCCCATTCCTATCAACTGCAACGAATTGTCGCGTTTACCAATCCTTTTGGTCATGCGCAGGGGACAGGTCAACAGGTGGTTAACTCCTATTACGCTATAAGTAACGGCGGCCTTTTCGGTGTCGGCCTCGGAAATAGTGTTCAAAAAACCGGGTATCTGCCTGAGCCCAACACCGATTTTATTATGTCGATTTTAACCGAAGAGCTGGGGGCGATTACGGCTGTCATTGTGTTGGCATTATTGACAGTTATCATTTTGCGAACAGTCCAAATTGGTGTTCGCAGTAACGATACTTATCAAAGCCTGGTTTGCTACGGCGTTGCAACTTATATGAGTATTCAAACATTCTTTAACATGGGTGGTGTTTTGGGGGTCCTGCCAATTACTGGTGTGACCTTCCCGTTTATCAGTTATGGCGGTTCAAGTATTTTGACCCTTTCGTTTTGTTTGGGACTGGTACTGAATATCAGTAGTCGTCAGCGGATGGAACGAAAAGCACTTATCGCTGCCAGAAATTAAATTTGAGGAGATGGCATAATGGCTTTAACTGTTCAACCTACGACCGGGTTAATCGTTTATCTACATTCGATTCGTCATTCCAGAAATCTGAAGTCATATGGCCGACTGTATTACGTCTCCAAACGGATGCGCTATGGTTTGATCTATGTGAACAAAGATGATGAGGAAGAGATTACTAAAAAATTGGCTTCTCAAAGTTGGGTTAAGCAGGTGGTCCCTTCGCATTTGAATGAATTGGTCCAAGAAGTTGAAGGTAAAACCGAGTTGGACGATGACGATTCGGTTGACGAAGATTATTAGAGTTGAGGTAAACTATGAGGATTGTATCAGGAAAATACGGTGGTATCCGCTTAAACCCGGTGAAGAGCGATCAAACTCGTCCGACCACTGATAAGGTGAAAGAATCATTGTTCAGTATGACCGGGCCCTATTATCATGGTGGTCGGTTCTTGGATCTGTTTGCGGGTTCGGGAGCAGTTGGCATCGAGGCTGTTTCCAGAGGGATGGATAGTGCTGTGCTTGTTGATCGACAGTATCAAGCGATCAAAACAATCAAAGACAACATTGCCAAAATTCACGCTGAAGATCAGTTCACCGTAATTAAAGGTAACGCTGAGACAGTTTTAAAACAATTAGCTGCCAATGGTGATAAGTTCGACCAGGTTTTTCTGGATCCACCCTATAAGCTTCAAAAGATCGTTAACACTTTGGAAGAATTGAAAAGCCACGATCTGTTGAATGAAGGGGCAACGGTAATTTGTGAGACTGATAACCACACTGAATTGCCGCTCAATCTCGATGGATTTCACGCAGTCAAGCAAAAAAATTATGGACTCACAAATTTGACAATTTATGACTATCAAATGGGGAATGTGCAATGACAAAAGCTTTATATGCAGGTAGTTTTGACCCGATCACCTTCGGTCACATTGATGTCATCAAACGGGCCAGCCGAATTTTTGATAAGGTGTACGTTGCTATCAGTATTAACACCCACAAACATGCTTTGTTCACCGATGAGGAGCGGGCTGAGTTTGCCCGCCAGGCATTAAATCAGTTACCCAATGTCGACGTTGTGGTCTCTGAAGAGCTGACCGTCCAGCTTGCCCATTCCTTGGGCGCAACGGTATTAGTCAGAGGCGTTCGCGGCGGCAGTGACCTGGATTCCGAGATGTCAATCGCGGGGCTTAACGAGAAGTTGGCCGACGATATTCAAACCATTTTTATCCCAACCGCGGCCAACTATCGCGACCTATCGTCAAGCATGATCAAAGAGATCGCTAAGTTCCATGGCGATGTATCAAAATTTGTTCCCGGACCTGTTGCACAGGCATTGAATGACAAGTATCAACAATAAAATAGTTTTTAGAGAGTGGTGAACTAATGAAAAAGTGGGTTAAAAAATATTTAATTTGGTTTGCCATTTTACTTTTTGTGGCGATCGGCTTTTTGTGGCCGCTTCCCAAATACATTGAGGGACCTGGTGACGCCGCTAATCTGAGTAAAATTGTGAACATCCAAGGTCATCCCGACCGACAGAAAGGTCAGTTTATGCTGATGTCTGTCAGCATCTCTCAAGCCCGACCATTTACTTATCTTTATGCCAAGCTCAGCCCATATTATTCAATTGAGCCGGAAGAAGACGTGACGGGCGGCCAAGACATGAAGGAATACAGCAAGGTTCAACAGATTTACATGGACGGATCGATCAATAGCGCCATTTACACAGCCTATCATCAAGCCCATAAAGCCGTTAAGATTAAGTATTCCGGCATTTATGTCATGAGTTTGATGAAAAATTCCAACTTTAAAAATAAGCTGAAGGTCGGCGACGTGGTGGTTGCTTTGGATGGCCATCACTTCAAGAGTTCCCTGGGCTTCATCAAGTATGTTAAGCAGCAAAAATATGGTCAGAAACTGACGGTCACCTATAAACGTCACGGAAAATTGCATCAAGCCACGGCGCCACTTGGCATGATTGCCAAACATCGGGCAGGGATTGGCATCACTTTGACCGACGATGTTCAAGTGAAGCCCAAGATTCCAATTAAGGTTCACCCTGGTCAAGTTGGCGGGCCTTCCGGTGGTCTCATGTTTGCCCTCCAGATTTATAGTCAGTTGACCAACAAGAATCTGCGTCACGGTCAAAAAGTTGCTGGAACTGGAACGGTCGATGGGTTGGGCAACGTTGGCGAAATCGGTGGAATTGATAAAAAAGTCATCACTGCTAAAAAGCATGGTGCGAAAATTTTCCTTGCACCATATGTGAAGCCAACCAAAACAATTTTGAAGTATGAGGAAGGCCACAAGACGAATTATCAACTGGCCAAAGCAACGGCGAAAAAATATGCCCCATCAATGAAAGTGATTCCCGTTAAGACGTTTGCCCAAGCGGTCTCAATTTTAGAAAAAAATCAATAAGCAAAATCAAAAAGGGTTAGATAATCTAATCCTTTTTTTCGTATGTATTTTTTAGAAGGGAGGCACAGTATGGATAGGATACGTGAGTTTATTGATGAATATCTTTATCAGATACTAATTGGTTTAGTGGCGGTCATCGTCATTTTTATGTTTGTAATTGGTGGGCTGTTGATTGGTAAGGGCGGTGAGACTGCCAGTTCTGAAGAGCCGGTTGCTGTCCAAAGTTCTAGCGCAAGTTCAGATACGGGATCGGCCGCGAGTTCATCGCCTGGTGATCAACCCAAGCAAGTTGCTGCCGGCACTAATCAACAAATGTATGTTGACGTTAAAGGGGCAGTGAAGAATCCCGGTGTTTATCAGGTCAGCAGCAATATGCGGGTAGTCGATGCCATTGAATTGGCTGGTGGTTACAATCGGTCTGCGGACAAGAAGAAAATCAATTTGGCCCAGAAACTGACCGATCAACAAGTCATTTATGTACCGATTCGTGGTGAGAAGGGGACACCGGTCACGTCAACGGTTGCGGCCAGCCCGACGCCATCTGAGACTCCAGCAGATTCCGGGTCGGACAACTCAGCGCCATCGGCGGACGGAACTTCAGGAACGTCTCAACAGATCAATTTGAATACGGCTGATAAGTCCAAGCTCCAAGAGCTAACCGGAATTGGGGACAAAAAAGCCGATCAGATCATTGCTTATCGGCAGGCACACGGCCAATTCAAAAACATTGAGGAGCTTAAGGAAGTCCCTGGGTTTGGTGATAAGACCTTTGCCAATCTGAAGGCATCAATTTGCGTCTAGCCCAAAAAGCGTTTTTGAGATATGATTTACACCAGAGAAGGTGGAATGATAATGGATAAGCGAATTAAATGGGACCAATATTTTATGATGCAGGCGGTTTTACTGGCCTCACGAAGCACGTGCGAAAGATTGTCAGTCGGAGCGGTCATTGTCAGAGACAAACGGATTATCGCCGGCGGCTACAACGGATCCGTCGCGGGAGATGATCACTGCATTGACGTCGGCTGTTACCTGGAAGACGGTCATTGCGTGAGAACCATCCATGCGGAGATGAACGCCATTCTGCAGTGCGCCAAGTTCGGTGAAAGCACTGACAATGCTGAAATCTACGTGACGGATTTTCCGTGTCTTCAGTGCACTAAGATGCTACTTCAGGCTGGAATCACCAAAATCAATTACCTCAGAAATTACCATAATAATGATTACGCCCAAAAACTGATTAGGTTGAAAAATATTGAATTGAACAAAATTAAGTTAACTCAAGCCGATATGGATAGAGTGCCATTCGGATCCTATTTGTCTGACTAGTTATCAATAAAAACTGGCTCATTTTTCCGGCAGCCGTCATGCTTTTGATGAGCATGGCCATGTACGGGAACCGGCTGATTGCGGCAGCTTTATTAAGCATTCTGATTATGCGGATTTATTTTCTGCGGGACGTTAAAGTTGTTAGTACATGTATCCTTGCTGGCCTGATCTTTGCCTTTGGTGGGCTTTTGACCAATCGACAGGTCTCTGCACCAGTCTCACAACAAAATTATTTGGTTAAAGTCTATCCGGATTCCGCCAAAGTGAACGGGGCAAATTTGAGCTTTATTGCCCGTCCTGAGGGTGCAAAACAAAAGATGGTGTTATATGCCAGATTGAAGTCCAGTAGTCAACAACGTCGTTTAGCAGCCGGTATTAACCCAATGATGCTTAAGGTGAGTGGGAAATCAGCCCCTTTTTTGCCGGCAACCAACCTGAATCAATTTGATATGGAAAAATATTATCATCACCAAAAGATTCAAAGTTGCTTTTTGGTCGACCATTTCGTTCTTCTGCCGCCACCAGCTAAACTGTCAATTGTCGATCGAATTCATATTATTCGTTCGAAATTCAACCAGTATTGCAGTCAGCTGCCCAAAACTCTGGGGATCTATGCCACCGGATTGATTAGTGGGTATCGGCCGGTGAACTTCTTCGATGAAATGACGGGGGTTAAGAAGCTGGGGTTGCTGCATGTCTTTAGTATTTCAGGGATGCATGTGGCCTATTTTCTTTCGATTGTCGACCAGCTGCTGGCTTGGCTGGGGTTGTCGAGGTTTAAAAAATCAATCATCTCAATCACCTTTTTAGGCGCCTATTTTGTCTTCTCTGGCGGATCCCCCGGATTGCTGAGGGCAGTGATGATGGCCATCATTGGTATTCTTAATCGGCTGTTTAAATTCGGTCTTTCCCAACTGGACATTTGGAGTGGATCATTAATCATTAACCTGCTCATTTTACCCGAGGCGATGTTTTTAATGGGGGTTCAACTCAGTTATGGATTGTCTTTGGGGTTGATTGCCTCTGAGAAGTTTTCATACATTAAGCAAACGATTTTGCTCAATTTTTTGACCGTGCCGATTTTGTTGTTTCATCTTTACGAGTGGCACTTTTTAAGTGTTGCCGTTAATCTGATTGTCTTACCGCTGTTCGGCCGGGTCATCTTTCCACTGGTTATCATTGGCGTCATTGGCGGACTGGTTGCGGAAACGTTGGTTCTGCCGATCGACATGTTTTTGCGCATCTTTAATGATGGGTTAAATGCAGTGAGTCGTTTGCCGGGGATGTTGACCTTTGGCAAACCGGCATTGCCGATTGTCCTAACCATGTTGGCGGTGACAATGCTATTGGCCGTTGTTGATCGTGTTCGGGCACCCAAACTGATTGGCATCTTGGCAGCTGTTTATCTGGTGACGTATTGTTGGATCCATTTTCCGCTCAATGGTGAGGTGACCATGTTTGACATTGGCCAAGGGGACAGCTTCTTGATTCGGGAGCCCTTTAACCGTTCTGTGACCCTGATTGATACTGGCGGCAAGGTTCAATTCAATACCCAGCCATGGCAAAAGGGTGCTCAAACCTACCAAGCTAAGCGACTCTCGATTAATTACCTGAAAAGTATTGGCATCTCAAAGATTGACAATCTGTGTGTAAGCCATCAAGATTCGGACCATTGTGGCGATTTGCCGGCATTCATTGAAGAAATGGAAATTAAGCGGATCATTATTCCTTTGGGAATGGACCAAAACCCGAGTTTTATGAAGAGAATTGCCAACCGCAGTCGATCTACCAAAGTGATTTCTGTCAATGATGAGACGCAAGTACCAGGTTTGCCGGCTCAAATCTTTCATCCCTATCTTGCCGGTAAGGGTGAGAATCATGACTCAATGGTGATCGGTACTCAAAAAGGCGGTTTGCGGTGGCTGTTTACGGGGGACTTGGACCGCCCAGGAGAACTGGACACGCTTCAAAGGCATCCCGGCTTGTCAGCAGACGTTCTTAAAGTCGGCCATCACGGAAGTAAAACATCCTCGGACCCTCAGTTTATTGCGACCGTCAAACCACGGATCGCCTTAATTTCTGCCGGTCGAAACAATCGGTATGGTCATCCAAACGACGAAACACTTGTCACATTGAAACAGCATCACGTTAAAATATTTAATACCCAAAAACACGGTATGGTAAGATATATCTATCGAAACAATACCGGTCATTTCGAAACGGTGTTAGCCGGTCATGAAGGGAATTTATAATGAACTATTCTCAATTAATTCAACAGTTAAACCAAGGAAACCTCGCCCAGGTTTATTTGATCTTAGGGGATCAGGAGTATCTTTCCGGTCGAATTAAGGATGCTTTTGTCAAAATCATCCCGGACAACGAGCGTTCGATGAATATTGGCAATTACGATATGGAAGATACCACGATTTCAGCCGCGGTGGAGGATGCCATTTCTGTCCCATTTTTCGGTGAGCGTCGACTGGTCATGATTAACCGACCGTATTTTTTGACTGGAATGCGTACGAAGTCCAAATTGGATCAAAATATCGACGACTTTTTGGAATATTTAAAACACCCCGAAGAGTCCACGGTTATGGTGATCTTTGCCCCGTATGACAAATTGGATTCCAGAAAGAAAGTCACCAAAGCCCTGAAAAAGGTCGCCACCACCATTGAAATTGGAAGCCTTCGTGAAAATGAGATTAAAAAACTGGTCACGGATAAGATTGCTGCTGCGGGATTCAAAATTGATCACGACGCATTGGATCGGATGGTCGAATTAACCGGTGGTAAGCTAACGGCGATGATGAGCGACTTGCCCAAATTGATTTTGTACAATAATGATACGAAAGTCATTGATCTTGCATCCGTTAATGGATTGGTCAGCAAGTCCATGGAGCAGAACGTTTTTGACTTGGTTAATAGCGTCCTTGCGAAGAATCCCAAACAGTCAATGGACATTTATCATCAATTAATTCTGGAAAACGATGAACCAATTCGGATTAACGCTGTTTTAATTCAGCAATTTCGATTGTTGCTGCAGGTCATGATTCTGCAAAAGCACGGGTACTCACAAGGAAATTTAGCTTCAACACTCAAAGTGCATCCGTATCGGGTCAAGTTGGCGATGCAGACGATCAGAAAGTTCAATTACGATCAATTACGAGAAGCTTATATTGGCCTGGTTGATACTGAACGTCAGATGAAATCAACCCAGCGCCCACCCGAATTATTATTTGAACTATTTGTGTTGAAATTTATGAAAAGTGTCAGTTAATAAAAAATAGGAGTAAGCAAAGTCGGTCGACCTTGTTTACTCCTATTTTTGTGGGACAAAAAAAGTTGTTAGTCTGACTAACAACTAAGAAAGAATTATTTTGCTAACTTTGAAGTTAAACGTGACTTGTCACGAGCAGCCTTGTTAGCTTTAATTAAGCCCTTTGATTTTGCGCGATCAATTGCGCTGATTGCGTTAATGTATAAATCTTTAACGTCGTCAGAACCGGCAACTTGTGCCTTTTGGAACTTCTTAACGGCAGTGCGGTATGCACTTAATTGTGCAGCGTTGCGACGCTGTGCTTTTTCGTTAGTTTTAACACGTTCGATAGCAGATTTGATAATTGGCATTTGACTCACCTCCGAGTATTATTCTAAGTAAAAATTATTAAATTTCAACAAGCATCATTATACAAAAACCAACGACTGATTGCAAGCCAAACTGTCAATGAATATCGGCGGTAAGCTTGTATTTGTCAGAGAAATCCGTTATACTATTTTTTGTGTGTTGTACAAGACCTTCAACTTAGTTTGTCGGGTACCACTTCCGCATACTCAGTTGTTGGCGTCAAAAAATAAAAAGGTGGTTATACATTATGGCAATTACACAGACTAAGAAGAACGAAATTATCAACAAATTTGCTCGTCACGAAGGCGACACCGGTTCAGCAGAGGTTCAAATCGCTGTCTTAACCGCAGATATCAACGAATTGAACGATCATATGCGTACTCATCGTAAAGATTACCATTCACAACGTGGACTCATGAAGAAGATTGGTCATCGTCGTAACCTGTTGGCATACTTGCGTAACAAGGATGTTACCCGTTATCGTCAATTGATCAAGGATCTTGGTCTTCGTCGTTAATATTAATATCAGGAGAGCGGATAATATCCGTTCTTTTTTTTATACATAATTATTTTAAGAAAGCACAATGTTTTTTGAAAAATTCGGTTTCAACAAAAAATATGTTAAACTAAAAGAAGCTGAAAACGAACGTAAAAAAGAACATATTAATTTTTGAGGTGAATCATGAAAAACGAAATCAAAGTAATGGCGATTGGTGGGGCCCGCGAAAATGGCAAAAACATGTACGCGGTCGATATCAATGGCGGTATTTATATTTTGGACTGTGGTCTAAAATACCCGGAAAATGAATTATTGGGAATTGACGTTGTCATTCCTGATTTTAGCTGGCTTGAAGAGAATAAAGATCGCATTGTCGGTGTTTTCTTAACACATGGCCATGCAGATTCGATTGGCGCAATTTCTTATTTCCTGAGCAAATTCGATGTTCCCGTCTTTGGATCTGAAATGACAATTGAGCTTGCTAAAATTAACGTCTCCGACTCTGAAGAAGTTAAGCACTTCGATGACTTTCACGTTGTCAGTGACCGTAGTGAAATTGATTTTGAAGACATTAAGGTTACTTTCTTCAAGACGACACACTCGATTCCCGGTTCGCTGGGGATTGCGTTGCATACATCAGATGGAATCATCGTTTATACCGGTGACTTTAAATTTGACCAAACAGCGGCGCCAATCTATCAAACAAATTATTCAGCATTGACCCAGCTTGGTGATGAGGGTGTTTTGGCATTGCTTGATGATTCAAGCAATGCGGAGAACCCAAATCCCAGTGCCTCTGAAAAGAAGATCGCTGAATATGTTTATGATACCTTCAATTATCAAAACAGCCGGATTATTGTCGCCGGTGTCGCCTCAAACATTTTAAGAATGCAGCAGGTCTTCAATGCCGCCGCCAGGACCGGTCGCAGAGTCTATTTAACCGGCCATGACCTGGAACGGATTGTTAAGACTGCCATGGGATTGAATACGCTGAAACTGCCAGAGGACGATTTGTTGATTGGCTCACTGGATGAGCTTAAGAAAATGGCCCCTGATAAAGTTGTCATCATTCAAACCGGCAAAATGGGCGAACCAATCAAAGCGATTCAGCGGATGGCGAATAAAGAACAAAGTGATATTAATATTGAACCCGGCGACCTGGTATTTATCACGACAACCCCGTCAACTGCCATGGAAACAACGGTTGCCAAGACGCGTGACATGGTTTACCGTGCCGATGGCGAAGTCAAGATGATTTCTGATGAGATGAATTCATCGGGGGATGCCAGTCAAGCTGATTTACAGTTGCTGATGAATTTATTACATCCTAAGTATATTATCCCAGTCCAAGGGGAATACCGACTACTGGAAGCCAATGCTCAACTGGCCAAAGAAATCGGCTATACTGATGATCAAATCGTTATTCCTGCCAAGGGTGATGTGATCTCGATTTCAGAAGATGACATTCATTTGGGCAAGGGAGTTGATCTTGCGGATACCATGATCGACGGTATCGGCATTGGCGATATCGGCAACATTGTCCTTCGCGATCGAAAGGTGCTCTCTGAAGATGGCATTTTTGTGGCAGTTGTGACGATTGACCGCAAAAAGAAGCGGATTGTGTCCACTCCTAAATTGACATCCAGAGGATTTGTTTACGTCAAAGCCAACAAAGACTTGATGAAGGATGCCGCCGGGATTATCGAAAAGACGGTTACCAACAACCTTGAACACAAAGAGTTCGATTGGAGTAACCTTAAGCAGGACGTTCGCGAGGATCTGAGTGATTACCTGTATAAACAAACCAAGCGGCGACCGGTTATTTTACCAGTTATTATGGAAGTTAACCAACATCATAAACGTTCAAAGAAAAAGCAAAAAGCAGCTGAAAAAAATTAGCCAACTGAGCGAGTAATTCATTTTTTTGAATTACTCGTTTTCTATCTCTAAATGTTATGGAGGAAAAGATGACTGAGATGACAAAAAACGATCGCGTCATCCTGTTGAGTGCTCAAGAGGATTTGCGGGATGGCCGTTATAATCAGGTCGTAAATAAGGCGGAGCATTTGTTGGGGAAATATCCGCAATCCGTGGAATTGAACGATTTGTATGCAAATGCGTTGTACCATTTGAAAAGATATGCCGATGCCGGACAAGTTGTGGCCGATTTTGCCGAGGATTTCATCGCTCAACCAAGGTATCAAGGCCATGCGATGGAAATCCTTTTGGCCAACAATCTGTTCATGTCTGCTCGAGAGGTGCTTGCCCAGGTACCGACTTCAAAGAAGGGGGAGTGGAAGCAAAGAATCGTGACTGCTGAAAACGATTATCGTCAACAGCATTCAACCGAGCTGGCGGCGAAGTCACGTAAATTTGCCTATCTTGGGGCACTTTCCGTCACTGAGCAGGTTCATGAGGTTCAAGCAGCGCTTCATCTGCCACTAAATGAATATTTGTCGGCCGCTAAGACATTACTGAATGATCCGTATGGGTGGCAGGTTTCGAAAACGCAGGTCTTGTTACAATTAATGAAAGCTCAAGTTTCTGAAAACGTTGATTTGATCTGGTTGGATGGGAAGACACATACGATAAGTTTGGACGAATTAAAACCATTGGAGAAAATCGATGCTTTTGTGCGTGTTCTTCAAATTGTTGAGCAACAATTTGCCGCTAAGGACCCAATCAAATTGGATTTGCTGGAAAGAGAGTTATTCACTCAGAGTAATTATATTTACCCCTATTTTGATGATGTGATAACTGGGCCCAACTTCTGGGCACAGGCAATTATCGCCCAGTCATTTGGTGAGCCGTTGCCCGCCAAGACACAACAGCAGCAAAGAATGTTATCTTGGATCAACCGGATCCATGATCAGGAAATTAAAATTGGTCTCATATAACTGAATTATTTTCGGAAAATAAAGGGAATCTGTTTACAAACATTACCAGTATCGATATAATACTTAAGGATTCTTCGAAAATTGACTACTTTGTCTTTTCCAGAAGATGTAGTATAATAACACTTAGAAATGCATTGATGCGAAATTGATGTAATTCTTGAAAACAACAGGAGGTTTCATTAATGGCAAAAGAACATTATGAAAGAACAAAACCCCATGTAAATATTGGTACTATTGGCCATATTGATCATGGGAAAACTACTTTGACTGCTGCAATCACTAAGGTATTGGCTGCAAAGGGTCTCGCTAAGGCTGAAGACTATGCTGATATCGATGCAGCTCCAGAGGAACGTGAACGTGGTATAACTATCAACACTGCTCACGTGGAATACGAAACTGAAAAGCGTCACTATGCCCATATCGATGCCCCAGGACATGCTGATTACATTAAGAACATGATCACTGGTGCCGCTCAAATGGATGGTGCTATTTTGGTTGTTGCCGCAACTGATGGCCCAATGCCACAAACTCGTGAACATATCTTACTTGCTCACCAAGTTGGTGTTGATTACATCGTTGTATTCTTAAACAAGACTGATTTAGTTGATGATGACGAATTAGTTGACTTGGTTGAGATGGAAGTTCGTGAATTACTTTCTGAATACGATTATCCTGGTGATGATATTCCTGTTCTCCGTGGTTCAGCTCTTAAAGCACTTGAGGGCGACAAGGAACAAGAACAAGTTATCCTTGACTTAATGGATGTTGTTGATGAGTACATTCCAACTCCAGAACGTGACGACAGCAAACCATTCTTGATGCCAGTCGAAGATGTCTTCACTATCACCGGTCGTGGTACTGTTGCATCTGGCCGTATCGATCGTGGTACTGTTAAAGTCGGTGACGAAGTTGAAATCGTTGGTTTGAACGACGAACCATTGAAGTCAACTGTTACTGGTTTGGAAATGTTCCGTAAGACTCTTGATGAAGGTCAAGCCGGAGATAACGTTGGTGTTCTTCTTCGTGGTATCGACCGTGATCAAGTTGTCCGTGGACAAGTTCTTGCTGCTCCTGGTTCAATCCAGACCCACAAGAAATTCGAAGGCCAAGTTTATATCTTGACTAAAGAAGAAGGTGGCCGTCATACGCCATTCTTCTCAAACTATCGTCCACAATTCTACTTCCATACCACCGATGTTACCGGTGTTATCGAATTGGAAAAGGGCGTAGAAATGGTTATGCCTGGTGATAACGTTACATTCCAAGTTGAATTAACTAAGCCAGTTGCCATTGAAAAGGGTACTAAGTTTACCATCCGTGAAGGTGGTCATACTGTTGGTGCCGGTGTTGTTAGTGATGTTAACGACTAGTTTTTATCATTAGACACACTTAAGCTGTGAGGATAATTCCTCGCAGCTTTTTTTATGTTTTTAGTTCGTTTGAAATTAATTTTACATTTTATGATTAATACGTTAAAATAACAATGTTATGCAATTATGAAATTGTAAAAAATTCTTTTGGTCTCGGAGGAAAAAAGATGTCTGCAAAATGGGAAAAGAAAGGTACCAATGATGGCGAATTAACATTCGAAATTGGTACAGATTCAATCAAATCAGGATTAGATCGTGCATTTAAAAAGAATAAGAACAGCATTCGGGTACCTGGCTTCCGTAAAGGAAAGGTTCCACGTCAGATTTTCACTAAGATGTATGGTGAAGAAGCATTGTACGAAGATGCCCTCAACATTCTCTTGCCTGACGAATATGAAAAAGCCGTTCAAGACGCTAAGATCGAACCAGTTGACCAACCTAAGATTAACGTTGAGTCAATGGAAAAGGGCAAGCCTTGGGTTATTAAAGCTAACGTTACCGTTAAGCCAGAAGTTAAGCTTGGCGATTACAAAGGCTTGAGTGTGCCTAAACAGAATACCCGTGTCTATCAAAAAGACGTTGACGCTGAATTGGAAAAGAAGCGTGAAAGCCAAGCTGAATTGGTTCTTAAAGAAGACAAGGCTGCTGAGAAGGGCGATACTGTTGTTATCGACTTCGAAGGAAGCATTGACGGCAAGCCATTTGAAGGTGGCAGTGCTGAAAACCATTCTCTTGAACTGGGCTCAAACTCATTTATCCCAGGCTTTGAAGATCAGTTAATTGGTCACAAAGCCGGCGATGAAGTTGAAGTAAAGGTTACCTTCCCTAAAGATTACCAAGCTAAAGATTTAGCAAATAAGGAAGCCATCTTTAAAACCAAGATTCATGAAGTTAAGACAAAAGAATTGCCTAAATTAGACAATGACTTTGCCAAGGATGTTGACGAAGATGTTGACAGTCTTGATGAATTGAAGGAAAAGATCAAAGAAGACCTCAAGTCACAAAAGAAGTCTGAAGCTCGTGATGCCATCGAAGACGCTGCAATCAGTGAAGCAACTGATAATGCTGAAGTTAAAGACATCCCACAGGCTATGATTGACGAAGATATTCAACGTCAAATGGATCAATATCTTGCCGGCATGCAACAACAAGGGATCAACCAGGACATGTACTTCCAGTTAACTGGAACTAAGCCTGAAGACCTTAAGAAGCAATTTGCTGACGGTGCTGAGAAGCGGGTTAAGACTAACTTGGTTCTTGAAGCAATTGTTGCCAAAGAGAAGATTGAGCCATCAGAGGATGATGTTAAGGCTGAGGTGAAGAACCTTGCCAAACAATATGGCATGAAGGAAGACGCTGTTCGCAGTGCCTTGACTGAAGACATGTTGAAACATGATATCGCAATCAAGCAAGCAATTGATATGATTGTTGATTCATCAAAGCAAGACGCCAAAGCAAAATCAACTGAAAAGGATTCAACTGAAGCCAGCTCAGAAAAATAGCTTTTTGCTTAATTAAAAGACCCGTTATTTTGACGGGTCTTTTTTTAAGGATAAAGCCGATTAATTGCAATTTGTATGTGATATGGTAAAGTTACTCTTAGTTGATTACTACTAATTGTATTTAAAGTCCATCTCGGATGGAGGAGTGAATAATTTGTTTGAAGATAATGAATCAAGCGGGCCTATTACTTGCTCGTTTTGTGGAAAAACACAGGATCAAGTGAAAAAGATTGTCGCTGGTCCTGGCGTTTATATTTGTAATGAATGTATCGATTTATGTAAAGAAATCATCGATGAAGAATTGGCACCCGAAAAATCATCAGACGATTTACTCAAAGTTTTGACGCCAGCTCAAATTCTGGATAAGTTAAATGAATTTGTGATTGGTCAGGAAAATGCCAAGCGGACACTTTCCGTTGCCGTATATAACCACTACAAACGGGTTAACGAAATGATTAGCGAACCTGATGATGATTTGGAGCTTCAAAAGAGTAACATTTGTATCATCGGCCCGACTGGCTCAGGTAAGACTTACCTGGCTCAGACAATGGCTAAAATTTTGAATGTCCCATTTGCCATTGCCGACGCAACAACGTTGACTGAAGCTGGGTATGTTGGTGAAGATGTTGAAAATATCCTGCTGAAACTGCTGCAGAACGCTGATTATGACGTTGAACGAGCAGAACATGGGATTATCTACATTGATGAAATTGATAAGATTGCCAAAAAGTCTGAAAATGTTTCGATTACCCGTGACGTATCTGGTGAGGGTGTTCAACAAGCCTTATTGAAGATTCTTGAAGGAACAATTGCCAACGTGCCGCCTCAGGGTGGTCGGAAGCATCCACAACAAGAATTTATTCAAATTGATACGACGAACATCTTGTTTATCGTTGGTGGTGCCTTTGATGGGATTGAAGGAATTGTCAAGAGCCGCCTTGGCGATAAGACAATTGGTTTCGGTACCAACTCAGATGAAGCTGCTAAGGTCGATGCCAAAAACATCATGCAGTCGGTTATTCCAGAAGATTTATTGAAGTTTGGCTTGATTCCCGAATTCATTGGTCGTCTGCCAATTTTGACCGCATTGGATAAGCTTGATGAACACGATCTGGTTCGTATTTTAACTGAGCCTAAGAACGCTTTGGTTAAACAATACAAGAAGTTAATTGAACTTGATGGTGCCGAACTGGAATTTGCGCCTGGCGCATTGGAGAAGATGGCTCAACTCGCAATTGCCCGTGATACTGGTGCGCGTGGTCTTCGCTCAATCATCGAAGGCGTCATGCGTGACATTATGTTTGACCTGCCGAGTCGAAACGATGTCTCCAAGGTCATCATTACCCCAGAGACTGTGACGGATCATAAGGAACCGGAATTAATCTTAAAACAAGCATCGTAATTCCTAGAAATCTGATGTAGACTTTAGATAGCTTACTGTCAGATTTCTTTTTTATTCACACATTTTATTCATTGAAGGAGTGGTTTCATGGAAGTTCACAACGTCGACCTTACGATTAGTGCTGTCGCAGAAAAACAATATCCAAATACACAATTTCCAGAAATAGCATTGGTAGGTCGGTCAAATGTTGGTAAATCTTCCCTGACCAATGTGTTGATCAATCGCAACAAATTTGCTCGGACGTCCAGTCAGCCGGGGAAAACTCAAACCCTGAATTTCTACAACATCGAAGATAAGCTGTACTTTGTGGATGTCCCTGGATATGGTTATGCAAAGGCATCCAAAGCCAGCCGGGAAAAATGGGGCCGAATGATTGAAACCTATTTAACCAAACGTGAACAGCTGCGGGGGGTCATTACCCTGGTTGATGGTCGGCATGCGCCAACTGCTGACGATGTGTCGATGCATAATTGGTTGAAGTATTACAATATTCCAATGTTAACGGTTGCGACCAAAATGGATAAAATCTCCAGCGGGAAATGGAACAAGCAGGAATCATTGATCAAAAAGACACTGCAGTTGGATGCTGATGAACCACTCATTTTGTTCTCCGCTTTGACAAAAACGGGTAAAAACGAGATTTGGCGTTGGATTGAGGGGAGAATGAAACGATGAATTTTGATGACTATCAAAAGGCAGCCAATCGGACACTGATGGGTAACGAGCAAGTTTTAACGAACTGTGCACTGGGGCTCACCGGAGAATCCGGTGAAGTTGCTGATTTAATTCGGAAATATACTTTTCAAAGCAAGAAGCTCGATCACGATGAATTGGTTAAGGAGATGGGGGACGTCTTGTGGTACCTGTCCCAAATCTCAGAGTGGGCCGACATTCCATTTGATGAGGTCGCTACCGACAACATCAAACGGCTCGAAAAACGTTATCCTGAGCAATCAGGTGGCGTTAATCAAGTGAATATTTAAGGATCAATTTAGAAGCAGTCATTTTGAGATGGCTGCTTTTTTTGCAGCAATTTCTGGCAAAATGACCTCTTATTTGCATATTCGACATAATATTTTCACAAATAATGAATAAAACATAAAAACAGTTGCATTAAATGAATATTGGTGTTAATCTCAATACATTGAATTTTTCAGAAGATAAGAGGGAATATATATGTCAGAAAATAATAAAGTCATTTTAGCTTACTCCGGTGGCCTTGATACCTCCGTTGCAATTGCCTGGTTGAAAGACAAAGGTTACGATGTCGTCGCTTGCTGTATTAACGTTGGTGAAGGAAAAGATCTCGATTTCATCAAGCAAAAGGCACTGAACGTTGGTGCTGTTAAGGCTTACGTCATTGATGCCCTGGATGAATTTGCCGACAACTATGCCGCTGTGGCTCTGAAGGCCAACGCGATGTACGAAGGGTCATACCCGTTGATTTCAGCTTTGTCACGTCCTTTGATTTCTAAGACGTTGGTTCAAATTGCCCATCAAGAGCATGCCGTTGCCGTTGCCCATGGTTGTACCGGCAAAGGAAACGATCAAGTTCGTTTTGAAGTGGCCATCCACGGCCTTGACCCTCAGCTTGAAGTGTTGAGCCCAGTTCGTGATTGGCACTGGTCACGTGAGCAAGAGATTGAATACGCCAAGGATCACAATATTCCAATTCCCATTGATTTGGACTCACCATACTCAATTGACGCCAATATCTGGGGTCGTGCAAATGAAGCCGGTATTTTGGAAGATCCATGGCAAAGTGCACCGGAAGATGCATTTGCAATTACCAATCCCATTGAAAATACGCCGGATACCCCCACTGAAGTTGAAATTACTTTTGAAAAGGGAATTCCAACTGAATTAAACGGCAAGAAAATGAAATTCGCTGACATTATCCAAGAACTCAATGAAACTGCCGGTGAAAATGGGGTTGGCCGAATTGACCATATTGAAAACCGTTTAGTCGGAATCAAATCTCGTGAAGTGTATGAAGCCCCGGCTGCAACGGTGCTGTTAAAGGCCCATAAAGAGCTGGAAGACTTAACATTTGAACGTGACTTGGCCCATTTCAAGCCAACTATTGAAAAACAACTGAGTGAACTTGTTTATAATGCACTGTGGTTCTCACCACTGATGGATTCAATTCAAGCATTCATTGATAAATCACAAGAGGTCGTCAACGGCGTCATTAAATTGCAACTGTTTAAAGGCAACGTGATGGTTCTTGGTCGCAAATCAGATTCTTCACTTTACGACAAGGATCTGGCAACTTACACTTCTTCTGATTCATTTGACCAAGAAGCTGCCAAGGGCTTCATCAAGCTTTGGGGATTGCCAACCCAAGTTTATCAACAAGTTGCCCTTAAAAATAAGAACGCACAGTTCGTTCAAGCAGTTACAAAGTCTCAGCTAAAGGACAAAGTGACGGTTCATGAACACAATTCTGCACATACGGGAGCTAAGAAATAAATGAGTACTAAGAAACTATGGGGTGGTCGATTTCAAGAACAAGCAGCGCAATGGGTTGATCAATTTGGGGCCTCAATTTCGTTTGACCAGTTAATGGCCGATGAAGATATTGAAGGCTCACTTGCCCATGTCAAAATGCTTGGGCACACTAAAATTTTGCCAATGGCTGATGTCGACCAGATTGTCGCCGGCCTCAACGGACTCCGAGAGGACCTTCATGCAGGTAAGTTGCGTTTTACCGTTGAAAACGAAGACATTCACATGAATATCGAAGCTTTATTAACCGAGCGAATTGGCCCGGTTGCCGGCAAGCTGCATACTGCCCGTTCACGAAATGATCAGGTTGCAACCGACTTTCATTTATACTTGAAGAACCGGTTACCACAAGTCATCGATGAAATCACGACGTTGCAGAAAACGTTGGTTGAGATGGCTGAAAAAAATGTTGAGACCATCATGCCCGGCTATACCCATTTGCAACACGCCCAACCGATTTCATATGGTCACTATCTGATGGCCTATTATCAGATGCTCAAACGTGACAAGGAACGGTTTGCTTTCAACATGAAGCATACGGACATCATGCCTTTGGGCGCTGCCGCGCTTGCTGGGACGACTTTTCCGATTGATCGGGAATACACTGCCAAAGAGTTGGATTTTGGGGAAGTTTATCCCAATTCACTGGATGCTGTTTCCGACCGTGATTTTGCTTTGGAGTTTTTAAGCAACAGTTCAATTTTGATGATGCATCTGTCTCGTTTCTGTGAAGAAATCAGCATGTGGGTCAGCCACGAGTTTAAGTATCTGGAATTAAGCGATGCTTATACGACTGGCAGCTCGATTATGCCCCAAAAAAAGAATCCGGACATGGCAGAATTGATCCGTGGCAAATCTGGTCGGGTATACGGCCATTTAATTGGTTTGTTGTCTACGATGAAGTCTTTACCCTTGGCCTATAATAAGGATCTTCAAGAGGACAAGGAGGGGACTTTCGATACGGTCAAAACCTTATTGCCTTCCTTAAAAGTGTTTAACGGGATGCTAAAAACCGCCAAACCCAACGTCGAGCGGATGAAGCAGGCCACTGAGAATGACTTTTCCAATGCCACAGAACTGGCTGATTATTTGGCTGCCAAGGGGATCCCCTTCCGTGAAGCCCACGGGATCGTTGGTAAACTGGTTTTAAAGGGCATTGAGACCCACCAGAACCTCCAAGACATGTCCTTAGAGGAACTACAGGCAGCTTCACCTAAAATCCAAGAGGACGTCTACCACGACCTTAAATCAGAGGTGGCGGTTGAACGTCGTCATTCATTTGGTGGCACCGGATTTGACCAAGTGCGGCTACAGATCAAAAATGCCAAGAAGGAACTTGGCGAATAGTTATTGCGTAAATGATATATATTTTCTGACAAAAACAAAACGAGGCATCGCTGAATCAGCGGCGCCTCGTTTTTCATTGTGTATATATTGGATTGAGTGGTGAGAATGCTGTTGGTGGATCCATAAGCAGTTGTTCGTTGCACTTTGGTTGAAATGTGTTCCGACGGGCCAGATGCTAACCTCTAAAGGCACTTCAATTCAAATCCCAAAACCAGGGATTTAAATCAAAGCGCCTTTAGAAACCGCATCTCCCAGTCCTCGTCACACTCTGATCGAAACGTGTTCCGACGCAACTGGGGCTAACTTCTAAGGGCACTTCAATTCAAATCCCAAAACCAGGGATTTAAATCAAAGTGCCCTTAGAAACCGCCCCAAACCGTTGCTCGTCACACTCTGACTAGAACCATCTCTTCTTCTTTTCCGGTTTTTCTTCATTCTTACGTTTTTTATCTTTATCTTTTTTGTCGTGTTTTAAGAACTTATCACGCTTTTTATCTTCCGGATCCATTTCGGCAAACTTGCCGAACATTGCATCCATGTCGTTTTGGCGATTGACCTTTAATGCCATTGAGATTCATCTCCTTACCCTTTTCGTCATAACTATAGCAAATCTGACCGCAAAAGTCACATTTGTTGGCCATTACTCACTTTTTGATGCATAAATGTATTAATTATGTATAAATACGACTTAATTAAGATTTTTCTTGCATAAAATATATTTTGGGTGTAATGTATTGGTTATTATAAATTTGGAAGAGGGAAACTTGATGAAGAAGAGTCTTAAAGCAATTATTCAGACATTGATTATGATTGCCGCTGTATTTACTTTAACCACAGTATTTTCAAATCCTGCGTCCGCTGCAGATACGTCACTGCAACGAGTTAAGCAGCGTGGGGAACTGATTATGGTTACCAGTCCCGATTATCCACCGTATGAATTTCAGGTGAATAAAAATGGCAAGGATAAAATCGTCGGGATGGATATCGACGTTGCCAAAAAGGTCGCCAAAGATCTCCACGTCAAACTGGTGATTAAGAGCATGAACTTTGATTCATTGCTGGTGGCGATTCAAACCGGCAAGGCAGATATGGCAATTGGGGGTATTAACCCAACTGCAGCTCGTCGTCAAAGTGTTGATTTTTCAAAGATCTATTATTCAGGCGGCCAAAGCTTCTTGATTAATTCAAGCGATGTCAACAAATACAAGAGCGCCAAAAATCTGAGGGGGGCAACAATTGGTGCCCAGACCGGTACTTTGCAGTATGGTCTGGCCAAGAAAAAAATTCCCAATTCCACCGTTAAAGGGATGGACAAGTCAACCGACTTGGTACTGGCCCTCAAAACTCATAAGATTGATGCTTTGGGAATTGAAAAGCCCAGTGCCGAAGCTTATGTGAAAAATGATCCCAGCCTAAAAATGATTTCATCCGGGTATCATTTGAACAAAAATGAAATTGGCGCTGCAATTGCCTTTAAAAAAGGGTCTGGGAGTTTAGTTGCCGCCGTCAATAAGAGTATTGACCAGATTAAAAAACAGAACCTGACTGAACAGTACCTGGCTGATGCCGGCAAGTATATGAAGGTTAATACAGTAAATACCTCCATGTTCCATTATTGGAAGTATTTTGCCAAAGGGGTTGAGTACACAATCCTGATCTCGGTAGTTTCCACGTTCTTTGGGGTCTTGATTGGCGTTATCCTAGCTTTGATGCGTTTTTCCAAACAGAAATGGCTTCGAGGCCTGGCAATCAGTTACACCGAGTTTATTCGAGGCACGCCATTAATGGTTCAAGTTTTGTTCGTTTACTTTGGGATTGGGGTTGTCGTCAATATTCCAGCTTTGATTTCAGGGATGATTGCCGTGTCACTGAATAGTGGTGCTTACGTTGCTGAAATTATCCGTGGCGGGATCAATTCGGTTGCCAAGGGCCAGACCGAGGCCGCTGCCAGCTTGGGCTTGTCAAAGGGTGATCTGATGCGTTTTGTTATTTTACCGCAAGCCTTTAAGAACATTTGGCCGGCTTTGGGGAACGAATTTATTTCCCTGATCAAGGAAAGCTCCATTGTTTCGATTATTGGGGTGACCGATTTGATCTATCAATTAAACATCGTTCGTGCGGATACGTATCGTGGTGTCATGCCGATTTTCGTCGCCATGCTGCTGTACTTCATCATGACATTTGCATTGACCAGAGTTTTGAACCATTTTGAAGGGAAGATGAAACATGCAGGATAAGAAAATTCTTGAAGTAAATCATTTAAATAAAAAATTTGGTGACAATGAAATTCTTAAAGACATCAATGGGACCGTCAAATCCGGCGAAGTTATCTGTGTAATCGGTCCATCCGGTGCGGGTAAAAGTACCTTTTTACGTTGCCTGAATTTATTGGAAAAACCGACCTCCGGCGAAGTGAAGTTTGAAGGAACCGATCTGACTCACGTTGATGAAAAACAATTGATCAACTTGCGTGAGCGAATGGGAATGGTATTTCAAAGCTTCAATTTATTCCCCAATATGACGGTGATTGAGAATCTGAAGTTGGCACCAATTCGGGTTAAACACATGAAAGATGACGAAGCCCAAAAGATCGCCATGCACCTCTTGGATCGGGTCGGATTAGCTGAAAAGGCCGACGCCTATCCAAGCAGTCTTTCAGGCGGTCAGCAACAACGGGTGGCAATTGCCCGGGCACTGGCGATGAATCCGGAAGTGATGTTGTTTGATGAACCAACCAGTGCCTTGGATCCCGAAATGGTCGGTGAAGTTCTTGAAGTCATGAACGAGTTGGCTAAAGAAGGGATGACGATGGTTGTTGTGACCCACGAAATGGGATTTGCCAAAGAGGTTGCCGACGAGGTTTGGTTTATGGCCGACGGCTACATTCTGGAACGAAATAAACCCGAGGAGTTGTTTGACAATCCGCAAAATGAGCGGGCCAAAGACTTTATCGGAAAGATTATTCAAAATGTATGACGCAGGCTTTTAACTATTAGAAAGATCGGTGAGATGAACCTAGATGTGGTTCATTGTCGCCGATCTTTTTCTTGTTTAAATTGCCCTGGCCGAAACTCAGGTCCAATCCCTGGTTCAAAGTTAAAAGAGGCAGATAGATGAAATTCATTGTCGAATCTTGTAAAATCTATTGATACCAGATGGTTATGAAAATCCCGCGAATGTTGGTTGGATGAAAGAATGGTTTGATCCCTCTAAGTCAAACACTCTCTGGGACACATCGGTTGAACCAAACATATATTCGATGTATAATTTTTAGATGAATATTATGAAAGGAGTGAGTTTTTTGGCGAGTGAATATATCGAACATAAATTGGCTTTACTGCCTGACATGCCTGGCTGTTACCTGATGAAGGACATTAACGGCAAGATTATTTATGTTGGAAAAGCCAAAAACTTAAAGAACCGGGTTCGTTCTTATTTTAAGAGCAGCCATGAAGGCAAAACCGCCCGGTTGGTCTCCGAAATTGCCGACTTCGAATACATTGTGGTTTCGAGTGACAAAGAAGCTTTTCTGCTTGAAATTACCTTGATTCAAAAGCATCGGCCATATTTCAACATCAAATTAAAACAGGGAAACGGTGGGTACCCCTACATTAAGATTACGAATGAACGGGACCCTCAGATTAAAATCGTCAATACGTTACTCAAAGATGGCGGTTTTTATTTTGGCCCTTATCCAAACGTCTATGCTGCAGAAGAGACGGTTAACTTTCTGCAGAAGGTCTATCCATTGCGTCGCTGCAACGGATTTCAGAATCGACCCTGCCTGTATTATCATATGGGACAGTGCCTTGGGGCTTGTTTTAAAGTGGTTCCGGAAGAAACGTATGCCAAGCAGATTAAACGGATTAAGTCGTTTCTGAATGGCAATGTGTCTCACGCCAAGCAGATGCTAACGACTAGAATGGAGAAAGCGGCCGCCAAGATGGAGTATGAACGGGCCGCAGAAATTCGCGATCTGATCAAGTACATTGAAATTACCGTTGAGAAACAGAAAATTATTTCGACCGATAATACGCCTCGCGATATTTTTAATTACTATATGGATAAAGGCTGGCTCTCGATTCAGGTTTTCTTCATCCGTCAATCACGATTGATGAAACGTGAGAAACGTCTCTTTCCGATCATTGATGATCCTGAAGAAGAAATGGTCAGTTTTATCTCGCAGTTTTATAAGCAGAAGAATCAGATTCTGCCTAAGGAGATTCTGGTGCCCAAATCACTGCCAACAGATGTGATTAGTCACGTGGTTGAAGATGTTCCCGTTAGAACCCCCCAGAGAGGGCAGAAACGCGATCTCTTGGAGATGGCGGGTAAGAATGCCCAGATGGTCCTGGAGGAGAAATTCCGCCTGTTAGAGCTTGATGAGAGCAAGACGACCGGGGCCATGAAAGAACTCACTGATGCAATGGGAATTGCGCCGGGGCACAAAATTGAAGCATTTGACCATTCTCACATTCAAGGGGCCGATCTGGTCTCTGCAATGGTGGTCTTTGTTGATGGTCAGCCCAATAAGAATTTATACCGAAAGTACAAATTAAAGACCGTGGATCACGCAGATGAAGCCGCCAGCACTAAAGAAGTCATCCGCCGGCGGTATACCCGACTGCTCAAAGAGCACGCTGAGATGCCGGACTTAATTTTAATGGATGGCGGGGTCATCCAGATGAACGCCGTCAAGGATGTCCTGGTCAATGAACTTGGATTGAATATTCCGGTTGGTGGGATGGTTAAGAATACGCATCACCAAACTGCCGATTTACTGTTTGGAGATAATGACACGCCACTGCAATTGGATCCTAAGAGTCAGGGCTTTTATCTGCTGCAGCGAATTCAAGATGAGGTCCATCGATTTGCGATTACCTATCATCATAAAGTTCATACCAAGAACTCATTGAGTTCCAGGTTGGATTCGATTGCCGGTGTTGGTCCCAAGACACGGAACAAACTTCTCCGGAAATTCGGATCGCTGAGGAAAATTTCAAATGCCCCAATTGAGGAATTGCGTCAATTAGGGATTTCAGAGACTGTTGCGCAAACAATCAAGTTCTCACTGAGTAAGATTGATGAAGAACGAAAAGTGACCAATTATCAAGATAAAAAATTGACTCATTAAAATGATTCGAAAGGGCTTTCTTTTCAAGATTATTTTGACCTGATGTAGGAAACTCGGTATACTGCTAGAGTACTGAACACGTAACTAACGACTTGGGATTAATTAGAATTAATTAAATGGTGATAAGATGTTTGTTGATCAAGTAAAGATTAATGTAAAAGCTGGAAACGGCGGAAATGGCATGGTTGCCTTCCGACGGGAAAAATATGTTCCAAATGGCGGCCCTGCCGGAGGTGACGGCGGTCGCGGCGGCAATGTCATCTTTAAGGTGGATTCTGGTATGAACACCTTGATGGATTTTCGATACCACCGAAAGTTTAAAGCCAAGAACGGCGGGAACGGTGCCAACAAATCGATGACCGGCCGAAGTGCCGACGATTTGGTCATTCCTGTTCCCGAGGGAACGACGGTTACCAATACCGATACGGGCGAAGTCATTGGTGATCTGGTTAAGCCGGATCAAGAATTGGTGGTTGCCAAAGCCGGCCGCGGCGGGCGTGGAAACATTCATTTTGCCAGCCCGACCAATCCCGCCCCGGAAATTGCTGAAAACGGTGAACCGGGTCAGGAAGTGTCTTTGAGCCTTGAATTAAAGGTGCTCGCAGATGTCGGCCTGGTTGGATTTCCCTCCGCCGGTAAATCGACCTTGCTATCGGTTATCACTAGCGCCAAGCCAAAGATTGCCGGATATCATTTTACAACCTTGGTTCCTAACCTCGGTATGGTGAGATTAGATGATGGCCGTGATTTTGCAGTTGCCGATTTACCCGGGTTGGTTGAGGGTGCTTCGAATGGTGTTGGACTGGGGTTCCAGTTCTTACGTCATGTCGAGCGGACCAGAGTCATTCTTCATTTGGTAGATATGTCAGGTCTTGAGGGCCGTGACCCATTTGAGGATTATTTGGCAATCAATAAAGAACTGGAACAATATGACGAGCGCATTTTGAAACGACCACAAATTATTGTCGCTACGAAGATGGACTTACCCGATTCTGCCGATAATCTTCAAATCTTCAAGCAGCAGTTGGCCGAGCATTCAGATGCAGATAAGACACGAGAGATCTTTCCGATTTCTTCAGTGACCCATACGGGATTAACCGAACTGGTTCGACGAACGGCTGACTTGCTTGATACGACCAAGCTTTCAGACATGGAGCAGCCAGCGGAAACGACCAAAGAGTACGCTTACCAACCGGCTGAGACCAGCGATTTCCATATTGAATACGATAAAGAATATGAGTCATGGGTTATCTCCGGTGATAAAATCGAGAAATTATTCAAGATGACTGATACCGAACATGATCAAAGTATGTTACGATTTGCGCGACAAATGCATGGAATGGGAATTGACGATGCCTTGCGGAAGGCAGGGGCCAAAGATGGTGACACGGTTACTATTTTGGACTTCTCATTCACATACGTTGAGTAGTTATTTGGGGAAATACAAATTCATATAGGGCAGGGAATATTTCGATGCAACAGGTTCAAACAAAAAAACAAGGCAAACGGCTTAAAAACAGCCGTTATATATCCGGTTTTGACGGGATCAGGGCACTGGCGGTTGTTGGTGTCATCATTTACCATTTGCTGCCGTATAAGCTGCAAGGGGGGTACTTGGGTGTACCGACCTTTTTTGTCGTTTCAGGGTATTTAATTACTGATCTTTTGTTACAGGAGTGGGAGCAAAACGGCCGGATTGATTTTTGGGCGTTTTACGCCCGTCGTCTGAAGCGGCTGTATCCTGCTCTGGTGTTTATGCTGGTGGGAACCGGCACATACATAACGCTGTTTCAACGCTCACTATTAACCAATTTGCGGTCAATCATTACCACCAATATGCTGTACGTTTACAATTGGTGGGAGGTTGGCCATGGCCAGAGTTATTTTGACCGGTTTAACGGTGAATCACCATTTACGCATTTGTGGTCCTTATCAATTGAAGGCCAGTATTACTTAATATGGCCGTTAATTCTAACCGCGATGGTCCTGATTATTCGCAAACGGCGGACAATTGCCAATATTCTTCTTGTGTTGGCAATTGGTTCCGGTGTCTTGATGGGACTGCTGTACACTGGTCCGGATACGTTGAATCGAGTCTACTACGGCACCGACACGCGAATGTTTTCAATCGTTTTTGGTGCTTTACTTGCTGTTATTTGGCCATCTACTCATCTGAAGAAAAACGTGACGACGCGATCGCGTTGGACCCTCAATATTATTGGGCTAGTGTCAATCGCAATCATTGCTTACCTGTATTTTGAACTCTCTGGTCAAAACACGTTTACGTATCGTGGCGGAATGTTCATTATGGCAATTGCTTCGACTACCTTGATTGCAGCCTGTGCCCATCCGGGAGCCGACGTGAACCGCTGGTTGACTAATCCGGTATTTAGATGGATGGGGACCAGAAGCTACGGAATTTATCTTTACCAATTCCCGGTGATGATTTTTTATGAGATCAAAGTTCAAAATATTGCCGCCCATCCACTGATGAATGCAAGCATTGAAATTGCTTTGATTATGATTATTAGTGAGCTGTCTTATCGATATATTGAAGCACCGTTAAGACATTACCGCTATAGAAACCTCGGTCGGTCAATTTACGAGTTTGTTCAACCGAATTCGGAATACGGCTGGAAACGGTTGTGGCTGATACCAGCAGTTTTGCTGATTGGAATTTCGGCATATGGAAGTGCAATTTCACCTACCAAAGATGCCAAGAATGTACTGGAAGAAAACATCTCCAAGAACGAAAAGACCGCTAATGCAAATAACAAGGCAGCGTTAGCTAAACAAAAGAAGGCCTCCAAACTTACTGCCAATCAAAAGCGGATGAAGAAACTGCTGAAGAAGAAACTGACGGTTAAGCAGTATAAAATCGCCAAGCACTATGGCCTGAACAAACGTCAGTATCTGACGGTTTATCAACAACCGTTGACCGCCATTGGGGACTCGATTTTAGCTGATAACAGTCACGATCTTCAAAATGTCTTTCAAAATGCCTATGTTTCCGCTGCCGTTGGTCGTCAAATTTGGCAGGCTGGGCAGGTTTTGACCCAAATGAAGAATAAAAACGAGCTGGCACCTAACGTTTTGATTAACTTGGGGACCAACTCACCCATGACTTCCGCCCAGATTAATTCGGTTATCAAGTCAATTGGACCCAAGCATCAAATTTTCTGGGTAACGACTCATGTGCCAACCAGAAATTGGGAAACCGAAGTTAATCACACAATTCGAGTTGCTGCTAAGCGCCATAAGAATATGCATATCATTGACTGGCACAGCTATAGCTTGAATCGGCGGGATTGGTTCTGGAACGATAACGTTCATCCCAATCCAAAAGGGAATATTTATTATACACATCTCATTGCGACGTCGATTAGCGATTTTTATAGTAAAAAATAAAAGTTTGAAGGCCTTCATTCCATGCAAGTAGCTGGATTGAAGGCTTTCAAACTTTTTTGGCTTATTTTAAGTTAATGGTGAGTGTTGAATCCGGTGAGGGGGCAACTTTCTTTTGAGTGGTGGTGTAGATGGCACCAAACTGAATGGTGAGTTTGGTTGCCGGCTGAGTCGCATAATTGTGAAGGTAGCCGGTCATCGCAAAGCTGACGGCTCGATTAGCACCAATTTTATTGCCGGCAGACGAGTCGGTTAATTGATTAGCTGTGGTCAACATTTGTCCTTGATTGGTTTTAACATAATTGACACCGTTTAGTGCAATTTCAAAGTTGTGATGATTCGTCACTGTGTAATTGAGAACGAAGGTGTAGTAGGTGTCTGGAATGCTGCGAAGATTAAGCACCTGTTCGGCGGCCTCTTTAGCTTGCGGCGTCTTGGCGGTATTCTTGATGACTCTTACCTGGTTGACCTTATAAGTTAATTTGTCGGCTTTGATATCAACCGGTTTGGTGGTCACGTCGGCTAATTGCTGTCGAGTCCCAAAACGGTCAAAAGTAAATTGATGTTTCGTGCTCAAGTCGCCATTTTTGACATAGTGAGCATTCTTTTGGACTGATTTGGGAACTTTGTATTGATAATCACTCCACGATTGGCTGGAACTTGAACTGGTTGATGAGCTGGAAGGCTCGTTTGACATATCAGCACTCAATGACTTTTTCTCAGTTGCTTGATTGCTTTTATTACCACCGCAGGCTGCTAATCCAACCGACAGGATGGCAAACATGATGATTAAGTATCCTTTTGCTTTCATAGTTTTATCCCCTAGTAAAAAACAATTGATTTATTGACAATTCTAAACCCAAATATCAATTGGCGGTCGTTTAAAGTTCTTAAATCTGTCTTGAGGGAGAGCCGTTTGGTTCTGGTCATGAATTGATCCAACGTTATTGTAGCAAATCCACCCTGAGATGGGCTCGATTTACCCAACAATAACGAATTTTTATCAATTAACAGCTGATTAACCGGCAAAAAGTGCTGACCTTCTGAAATTAATAGGGTCAACTTTGGGTTTAGTGTGCTGCTGGCGCGGAAAAACTCATCTAAATTCATGGCTGCCATTCCCTTCTAATGATTATTTTAACGGATTTATGATACAATTGAAAAGTGATTTTAAGCGGTTGGCAGGTGCCAATCACTCTAACTCGATTTTAAAAAATAAGGAAACGATAATAATGCAGATTGAATTTTTAGGCACTGGGGCAGGGTCTCCAGGCAAATTTCGCAACGTGTCAAGCTTGGCGTTACGGTTACTTGACGAAATCAACTCGGTGTGGTTATTTGATGTCGGCGAAGGCACCCAACACCAGATTCTTCGTTCAACAATTCGTCCCCGCAAGATTGAAAAAATTTTTATCAGCCATTTGCACGGCGATCATATTTTTGGCCTGCCGGGGTTGTTAAGCAGTCGCTCGTTTCAAGGCGGCAACACGCCATTGGACATCTATGGGCCAAAAGGGATTAAGGAATATGTCAATGTGAGCTTGAAGATTTCTGAGAGTCGGCTCTCGTATAAAATTAATTTCCATGAATTGCCCAAGGACACCGATAGCAAAATTTTTGAAGGCAAGAAGTTTACCGTTTATGCCGCACCTCTGGACCATCGAATTACCAGCTTTGGCTATCGGGTTGTTGAACACGATCATCCAGGCGAATTGATGGTGGAGAAGTTGACTCAGTTGCATATTCCATCCGGGCCGGTATATGGCAAGTTGAAAATGGGACAGACCGTTAAGCTGGCGGATGGTCGGGTGATTGATGGTAAAGAAATGATCGGTCGTGCCCAACCCGGGCGAATTGTCACGATTATCGGGGATACCCGCAAAACTGACAACGCCGTCAAACTGGCAGAGCATGCTGATGCCTTGGTTCATGAGAGTACCTTTGGCAAGGGTGAAAACAAACTTGCCAAGAATTATTATCATTCAACCAATATGCAGGCTGCTCAAATTGCCAAACAAGCTGGTGCAAAGATGCTGCTGTTGAATCACATTTCTGCCCGTTATACCGGTAAAATGGCCCATGAACTTGAAAAACAGGCACAAACGGTATTTCCCAATACCAAAGTTGTGAAGGATTTTGATGTCATTGAGATCCCGTTTGAGAAGCATTAACGAATCATTTCTGGGGGGATAAGATTGAAAAAGCAAATTAGCACAATTATCAGCATTATATTGATTATCATTATTGCAATTTTTGCATTGATGAATTTTGAATCTGTCGAGGTTAACTTTGGCTTCGCATCATTTCAGGTGCCACTGGTACTTTTGATTTTGATTTGTCTCTTAATTGGCGCCCTGATTATTTTTCTGTTCTCGTCAACTCAGAATGTCAAAAAGAATCGCCAATATAAGCAATTGGCATCTGAAAGCCAAAAACGACAAGACGATTTAAACGCCGAGATTTGCGAACTCAATAACAATCTCAAAGAATTAGAAACTCGTTTGAAAAATTCGACGGGTAAACAGGAAATTGGTAGTCGAGATCAACAAATCAGTGATTTGCAGGATGAGATTGCCAAATTAACCGAGAAATTATCATCTCAAAAGTAAGGTAGAGTGTTTTAATGATTGATTCCAAGTATAAGTGGCAGCTTGATCAACCAGCTGATTCGTCAGTAGTTGACAAGTTGGCCAAGGATGCAAATATTGACCCATTTATGGCTAAAACGTTAATTCAGCGTGGCATTACCAGTGCTGATGCTGTCGAGGATTTCTTGAATCCTTCTGTCAGTGCCTTTCATGACCCATTTTTGATGCATGACATGCATAAGGGAATTGAACGAATTCAACAAGCCGTCGAAAATGGGGAGCATATTACTGTCTATGGCGATTATGACGCGGATGGCATTACCAGCACAACCGTTATGTACGAGACATTGAGTGATCTGGGTGCTGACGTTGATTATTATATTCCCAACCGATTTACTGAAGGTTACGGCCCGAACGTCGAAGCTTTTCAAAAGATTATTCAAAAGGGCACATCACTGATTGTCACTGTTGATAACGGGGTTGCCGGGAATCAAGCGATTGTGGCTGCAAATGAGTTGCATTGCGATGTGGTGGTAACCGATCATCACTCGCTTCCTGAAAAGTTGCCTGATGCGTATGCGATTATTCATCCGCGGGTAAAAAATGAAAATGGGGATGCTTACCCATTTGGCGATCTTTGTGGCGCTGGCGTGGCTTTTAAAGTTGCTCAAGCGTTGATGGACGAAGTACCGTCTGATCTGATTGATATTACAGCGATCGGAACGGTTGCCGATGTCGTATCGTTACGTGATGAGAATCGCGCAATTGTTAAATTCGGTGTTCAGGCGATTTCAAATAGTCAACGTCCGGGGCTGCTTGCTTTGATTAAGGAAGCCGGCATTGATTTGGGGAGATTTAGCGAAGAAGATATTGGCTTTGGGATTGCTCCCCGTTTGAATTCGCTTGGTCGGATCAAAGATGCCACAGTCGGGGTCGAATTATTATCGACATTTGACGAGGATCGCGCAGGTGAATTAGCCAAATTTGCCAATCAGCAAAACGACTTACGCAAGTCACTTGTCGACCAGTTCTTCACTGAAGCGGTTCAGTCCGTTGAAGATAGTGGCGACATTTCTCAACGGCACACGCTGGTTGTCGTCGGCCATAACTGGCACCAGGGGGTTCTCGGAATCGTTGCAAGTCGACTGGTTGACAAATATCAGCGCCCGACAATCGTCATGACCGACACCGATGGTAGCGAAGAGGTTAAGGGATCCGGCCGTAGTGTCGACAATTTTGATTTATTTAAAGCAATTGACCCCATTCGCGATCAAACGATCGGCTTTGGCGGCCACCATTCTGCAGTTGGATTGACCATCAAGAAGGACAAAGTGCCTGTTTTGAAGGACCAGTTGGAAAAAGCTGCGGAAGAGCAGCAATTGGATTTATCTGTTAAGCCCAAGTTGGCCATTGCCGGCGTTATTCCGGTCTCTCAGGTTACAGCAGTGTTATGTGACAAAATTAAAACTTTGGCACCGTTTGGCCAGGACAACCCTAAGCCCATTTTTCAAGTCCAATTTGATCAGCTCGCCAACGTAAAGGCAATGGGCAAGACCAGTGATCACCTGAAGTTTTCACTGGTTCAAGGCAATAATCGGCTCACTGCGATTGCCTTTGGTCGAGGAAGTGCTGCCGTTGAGCTTCAAAATTCTCAAGCAGCCGTTCAAGTGGTTGGCGAGATTGGGGAAAACACTTGGAATAATCGAACGACGCTCCAATTAATGGTCGATGATCTGAAGCAGACATTACCGCCGGTGATCGATGAGCGGACTCACGAGCTGCACCGAAAGATGTTTGCGACAGTCGGCACTTACGTTTTCTTCCACGAAAAAGTCTTAAAACAGCTGCAAGGATATGTGGGTGGCCAATCGCAAGTTGTGATGTATGACCAAGTCACTGAGGCATCGGCTAATGGCAATCGCTTGTACATTGTTGATTGTCCGGACGTGCTTGACGATTTGGTTCAGCTCTTAGCCAAAGTCCAACCACAAACCACGGTCCTATATCTTTACAAAAAGCAACTTATCTCCAAAATAGGGATGCCAGATCGGAATTCTTATGCTAAACTGTTTAGGTTCGTTAAAGAACATTCAAACGTTAATATTGCGATGCAGTTAAAACAAATTTCAGAGCACTTGCACATTTCTGCACGGACAATTATTTTTATGGTTCAAGTCTTTTTGGAGTTGGATTTCATTACGATTCAGGATCGGGTGATTAATTTGAATCCGAATTATACTGCCCGTGATTTGAAAACAGCTCCAAGTTACCATCTTCGAGTTGAACAGCTTGCAGCTGAAAAGAAATTGTTGGTTTCAAATACTCATGAATTAGTCAGCTTCGTCAAGGACTGTTTGGGTGTTTGATGAAAGGAAGAAAGAATATGCCAATCGATTTTTCAAAATATATTGCATCATATCCGGACTTTCCGGAACCCGGAATCCTATTTAGAGACATTTCACCTTTACTTGAAAACGGTGAAGTCTATCGGGCAGCAACCGACAAGATAGTTGATTTTGCCAAGGAACGGAACGTTCAGATGATTGTGGGTCCAGAGGCCAGAGGGTTCATTGTTGGCTGTCCAGTCGCCTACAAGTTGGGGGTTGGTTTCTCACCAGCTCGTAAGAAGAATAAACTGCCTGGTGAAACGATTGAAGAAAGTTATGGCTTGGAGTATGGTAAATCATCACTGTACTTACGAACCAACGCTGTTAAGCCGGGTCAGCGGGTCTTAGTAACAGATGACTTATTGGCCACTGGTGGGACAATTGATGCAACCATTCGTTTAGTAGAGAAGTTGGGCGGAATCGTTGTCGGAACCGCATTTTTGATTGAGTTGTCAGATCTTAAGGGCCGTGAAAAAGTCAAAGACTATGATTTCTTTACTTTGCTAAAATATTAAACCAAGTTCATTACTGCTGGTTATCCAGTGGCAATGAGCTTTTTTGTTACATTTGAATTCGTACTTAGTTAAACAAAAAAGCATCTCAGCATTGGTACGCTGAGATGCTTACTGTCATATAAGGTGAGTACAGGATTTGAACCTGCGCGCCGGTATTAGCCGGTTCGCCGGATTTCGAGTCCGGTGCATTACCACTCTGCCAACTCACCACAACAGTTTTAATTATATCAAGAGTTATTCTGAAAGTAAATTACTGTCTACTTGGAAGAGGCAAATTTTGTTTTAGCATAGCCAACAACTGCCGGAATGAGTGAGATAGCGACGATTCCAATAATGACCATCGAGAAGTTTTCTTTGACAACGGGGATGTTACCGAAGTAATAGCCGGCACCACAACAGATGGCGACCCATGAGATACATGCAATCAGATTATACTTAATGAATCGTTTGTAAGGGAAATCACTCGTAGCGGCAACGAAGGGGATTAACGTTCTGATGATTGGAATGAATCGGCCAAAGAAGATGGCCATTGCCCCATATTTGTTAAAGAACTCCCGGGCCTTGGTTAAATCCTTTTCTTTAATGAATTTTCCCAGGATTCGATTTCGGGGAATAATTTCTCCAAATTTGTTTCCAAAGAAGAAGTTGAGTGAATCGCCGCCAATTGAAGCGGCCAAAAAGATGATTACAAACAAGCCGATGCTTAAACCATAGTTTACGTTGGCTGATAATGCCGCCGCAGCAAATAGCAGTGAGTCACCAGGCAGAAATGGGAAAATGACTGCGCCTGTTTCAATAAAGATCACTCCAAAGAGAATGAGGTAGGTGGAGTTCCCAAATGTATTCACGATATTTATTAGGTGATCGTCGATGTGTAAGATAAAATCAATGAGCGTGCTCAAGTAATCATTCCTTTCGAAAATTTATAATTGATTTTACCAAATTCCCTGAGAAGTTGGCGAGTTATTACCTGTCCTTTAACAAAAAATAAGTTTTGTTGTTAAATCAAGGGATCCACGCTACAATTATTAACAGATTACAGATAGGATGATTATTATGAGTTTTAAGATAGGCATGAAGGTCCATGGAACAGTCACAGGTATCCAACCCTATGGCGTATTCCTGGATATTGGTGAACATATGCAGGGGCTGATTCACATCTCTGAGTGTCAAACAGGATTCGTGGATGACCTTTATAAGATCTTTCGGGTTGGACAAACAGTTTCCGCGCTCATTATTGATATTGATGAGTATTCTGGCAAAATTAGTCTCTCCACTCGCAGCACTGATGTTAATCTTGAAATCCTTCGCCGGCCAAAAAGCTTTCGTCCGAAGAGAATTCACTACTGGACTGATTACCGATTGAATATCGGATTTAAGCCACTTGCCAGAGCTAAAGGTGGTTGGATGAGGGATGCCCAGAACTTTTTTAGTTAGTTTGGAAGAAAGTTCTTGACCCAGCTTTCACAAATTGGTAAAATATTTTCTGTTGTCAATTATCCATTTGATCTGCTAGTGACAATTAACATTTGAAAAATCAATTAAAAATCACTTGATTTCAAACCGGATATCTGATAATATTAAATAGTTGTCAAAAGCGAGAAACAAGCGCTTCCGACAACTAAGTAGACCTTTGAAAACTGAACAAAATTTTCGACAAACAAATGTGCAGGGCGTTTCAATTCTTCGGAATTGGAACCAAACATTTGCGAAGT
>Ga0214927_100102_pt1 | contig 58082 bp, 54 predicted proteins | sample Stichaenrichm16X_FD_168612 | JGI IMG/M metagenome (GOLD analysis project Ga0214927, IMG submission 168612) | Xylose enriched microbial communities from anaerobic bioreactor in Madison, Wisconsin, United States - 16X | ecosystem: Engineered > Bioreactor > Anaerobic > Unclassified | place: USA... | reverse complement strand
AGCGCCAAATATGCTCACGGCATTACTAACTTCACAATCACTTTATACCAAAAAGTGATGAACTAAAGCCCCGTCGGGTTTTAATTCATCACAAGCTTAGTCTGTTTTAAAGGCCGGAGGGAGCTCAGAAAAACATAATAACCGTGCATTTAAACGACGAGACCCGAGTGACGCTACCAAATAGGCTAGGCTGTTTTCATCCGGTCGTCTAAGTGTATTTTACAAGAGGAAGAGAGACCCAAAAATCCCGACAACCGTTCCCCCGAGAAACAAAAGAAACCACAAACGAAAAGGACCGAAGCAGACTCGCTTCGATCCTATTTTTGATGCTTCTCATTCTTCTCGGCCCGATACCGGCTCATCCCTTCTTTATAAGGATTGCCAAACAACCGACTCAATCCCGTCCACCAGGAATTGGTACTTGACGGTTGAGCATCATCGACTGGCAACTTCTTGCCACAGTTCAGACAGACAACGTCATCCGGCTTCAACTTCGCCCCACAATACGGACAAAATGAAAATTTTTGCTTTGCCATCTTGCTTACCTCGATTGCTGTTGGCCTTTGTTGCGATTGGCATTGCGCTGACGCCGTTTTTCGGCTTCAGCTTGTTCCTTGGCAGCCCCAGCTTGGCGAATTTGTTCTTCACGTTGCTTTTTAGCTTTATCTTCGGCAATAATTTGGTTGTGCATTACATTCATCCGGTGCGACAGAAAGTTCCAGCCGCCGATTAAAAACAGAGCGCCGACCACTGAGTACGGAAATGTCCACCATGGAAAATAACTGCCTTTTTTGAAAACCATTGGGCCAAGAAAATTATAGAGTGCCATCAATATTGCGACCATCAAAGTCACCTGCAGGGTATTGACCAGCCACTTGGGCATCTTAAATCCTTTTTTCTTTGCCACCATGCATCCCCCCCTAATCAATTTCATTTTCAGTCAGAAAGGCCTTGAAATAATCAAAGGCCATCTCGCGAATATTCTCGATGCCAATTTGTCGGGTTGGCAAATCACCATCGTCATCAACGTCTAGCAATTCCACATTCAAAACTCCCGTTTGCAGATCGATTGAGGTTGGATACCCAGCAAAATTGTCCTCATCGGCAGTTTCAAAGCGAATCACTTTTTGGTACTGAATCGATTGGGTGATGATATGAATCAAGATGTTGTCCGCGTTATCAAATGCCCGATCCGAATTCAGAACCGGCAACGCAAAATGCTTGTTGTGTTTATTCTCAATCACAAATTTATCGATCACCCGTAAATAATCCGAGTCCGTAATAATTCTACCAATATCATCGTAACGAATCCAGACGTAACCGCCAAATCGGCCGTTCATATCGACAACCATCATGACAAATTCTTTTTCGTTGCTGGAAATAATCTTGCCAACGTAAAAATACTTCCGGTTATCATTGGTGTCAATCACGACCCAATCCCCGCTGTTACGCAGTTGTTCAATCTGATCACGAAAGACACTTGGATCATCAATGATCTCATTTTCCACATGATTTTCAGGCTTGACCATATCTAAGACGTTTTGCAGCAGTTGTAGTTCAGTCCCACCAAACTCAATACCACGAATATCATCAAATCGAATGTTGAACACCGACTGCTTTGAGAAATCAAACTTATTAATGTTAGTAAAGACCATTCCGTCGTCTTGAAGGTCCGAAATGAGCCCTTCGTTGTATTTCAGCTTGCCGGCCTGTGCGGTAATCACCAGACCAACTTTTTGATCATCCTGCAATGTCTGAATGACCCGGTCGAACAACGAGTCGCTCATCTTGATTGGTAAATCAAAAGAGGGCTGGGAATTGAGGTGGTGCTTCTCGTCAAACTCAATTCGATCCTGCATGTTTGCCAAGTCGTAACTGTCGGTATCAATGGATTTAACTGAAGAAATCTTCAAATAAACTTCACCATCCTGAATGCCGTAATCGTTGTAGGTCAACATGATGAAATCTTTATCGCTTAAAAACTGAATGACACCGGTGTAAACGATATCGGAGTCATTTTGAAAAGCGTTAATCAGCTGCTCGTCGATTTGGGCGGTACGCAGCTTGTCGTATAGGGTTTTCATGGTGTCACTTCTTTCTTGGGTGGGTTAGTTGTTTGTGGTCTTGTTTGTGGCGCTTGCTTGTGGTCGATTTGGGTTTTTAAGGTTTAATTTTCTCTAGTGGAAATGTGCTCCCTGGGGCAGTAACCTGCATCTAAGGAACTTCGAACGAAAATCAAACTCGAGTTCCGTTCGAAGCACCTTAGACTCCGGTTACTAACCGCCCCAGTCCGCACTCTAGTGAAAATACGCTCCGACGACCCTGGTCTCTACTGCGTAAGTCAAAAATTTCAACGATGAACAAAGACCGTTCATCATTAAAATTTTTGACTTACACTCCGGGACCACCCAGGTCTCGTTGCGCTCTCTACGAAATTGCATTCCCCATAAATTCCCTAAGTTCATCACCCGACATATTATCACTCAATCCAACTAAAAGCTTGATTCTTGCTTTCTGGCCGTTCAATCCTTGACAGAGAATCGTTCCCATCTTCATTAATTGGATGCCCCCACCCTCATAGTCGTAGATATCCTGGGCGACGCCGTTATAACATCTTGAGACCAAGACGATTGGGATATGATTATCCAATAATCGTTGGATCGCCGGTAAGGTCTGCGGTGGAACATTTCCCGCTCCCAATCCTTCCAGCACCAATCCCTTGGTATTGTCGTTGTTGATGGCATCAAACAACGTGCCGTCCATTCCCGCATACGCCTTAATCAAATAGACGCCTTCGACCACCTGGTTGATGTCACACACTTCGGTTTGAATTAATTCCTGGAAGTATTTTGCCTTGTTTTGCGTTACAATGCCAATTGGTCCGAAAGTTGGCGTTCTAAACGTCGCCACATTGGTAGTATGCGTCTTGGTCACGTATCTGGCCGTGTGGATCTCATCATTCATCACCACCACGACCCCTTTGCCGTAGGACTCATCAGTTGCGGCGACCAGGATGGCATTTCTAAAATTGTACAGGCCATCCGAGCCAATTTCATTAGATGATCGCATGGCACCCGTCACGACAACCGGAATTGTGTTGGGCAGCGTCAGATCCAAGAAGTAGGCGGTTTCTTCCAACGTATCGGTACCGTGGGTAATCACCACGCCGTCGACACCGTCATCAATCGCCTTCATAATACGCTGCTTAATTTTTAACATCACCTCAGGAGTCACGTGAGGAGACGGCAGGTTAAACATTTCATCAGTAATTAAGTTAATCTGACCCTTTAAGATCACTTGTTCTTCGGCAATCGGGTTCTCATCATTGGGGACAACTTCGCCCTTTTCGTTTTGGGACATCGAAATTGTGCCGCCAGTATGAATCGCAAGAATTGTTTTCATCAATTTCATCCTCCATCAACCTGTTAATCTATACCATTGTACCGTAAAATGGAACATGAATAACTATCAATCAAGAAAGAAGTCTCAGATATGCCAAATTCCGACCGCTACTATACGCCGCAAAATTCAAAAGATGCGATGCGCCAGATCGAAAAACTATTTAATAAGTATAAGGACGCCCCACTCACCCAAGAACTCGTCGACTACCATCAGAATTTGGTGAACCGCTTAAAGACTGACATTCTGGCAGCTGCCAAGCAGGAAAACGTTCCCGCCAGAATTGAGTCAATCAACACGATGATCGCCGCCATGGAGCGTTGGTTAAAGGTCCGCTTGGCCGGCAATCCCTATAACGGCAAGATGAAGAACTTTAAATTTGTCAGTGATGAATCACTGCCTAAGTTCAAGCGCCACGTCCACAAGATGAATGGCGGATCGACCCACCGTTCTTCAAGACATTAAGACTTTCTCTTTGTAATCTAGACTATTACATTGCAGAAACGTAGGAAATAAAGCAGTTTCCGGCCATATAAGCAAGAAAGCTAAATATCCCGGCCCGGGATATCCGACTTTCTTGCTTATATTCTGGGAACTAACCGCTTCATTTCCCACTCTCAATCGTTATAATTAATTTATCAATCATATTAGGGGGAAGACCGTTGAGCAAAACCATTGTTGAATTAAAGAACGTCTACAAAAAGTACGACGACGGCTTTACAGCTCTCAAAAATATTAGTTTCAAATTACAGGAAGGCGAATTCTACACCCTTCTTGGCCCCTCCGGCTGTGGGAAGACAACCATCCTCCAATCAATCGCCGGCTTTACAGAAGTCACATCCGGGCAAGTGCTGTTTGACGGCAAAGAGATTAACGATATTCCTGCCAACAAACGCCAGCTCAATACCGTTTTTCAAGACTACGCCCTTTTTCCAAACATGAATGTGTTTGACAATGTTGCTTTCGGCTTAGTCGTTCATAACGCCAAAAAAGACGAAATTCAGACCCGGGTGCACGATGCACTCAAAATGGTTCAGCTCGAACAGTACGCCACTCGGGAAATCAGCGAATTATCAGGCGGCCAGCAACAGCGAATTGCGATTGCCAGAGCGATTGTTAATCGGCCAAAGGTATTGTTACTCGATGAGCCGTTATCGGCCTTAGACGCCAAATTACGCAAGGATATGCAGTATGAATTGCGTGAGCTTCAGCAAAATCTTGGCATTACCTTTTTATTTGTCACCCACGACCAGGAAGAAGCCTTGGCAATGAGTGATGAAATCTTTGTCATGAACAAGGGCGAAATCCTCCAGAAAGGTTCACCGGTCGATATTTACGATGAACCGATCAACCACTTTGTCGCTGACTTTATCGGCGAAAGCAATATCATTCCCGGTAAAATGGTGGCCGATTACCAAGTCGCCTTTTTAGGACATCAATTTGAATGTGCCGACGCCGGCATGCGGCCCAACGAACCGGTTGAAGTCGTGATCCGACCGGAAGACCTGGTCATCACTACGCCGGAAAAAGGCAAACTGCAGGTCAAGGTCGACACTCAGTTATTCCGTGGTGACTACTACGAAATTCTTGCCTATGATGAGGCCGGCAACGAATGGCTGATCCATTCCACCAATGCCAGCACGGATGATGCGATTATCGGCTTGACGTTTGGGCCGGACGATATGCATATCATGCGTTATAACGAAACTGAAGCCAAGTTCAATCACCGGCTTGAAAGTTATGAAGAGTAGGGGGGGCGGAACATGAAGCGAAATTATCGGGGGCTTTTTTTCACGCCTTATATTTTGTGGCTGACAATGTTTGTCATCGCGCCAGTTGCCCTAATCATCTATTATTCCTTTTTTAATATTCACAACCATTTTACTTTTGCCAACTACCAGGAATTCTTCTCGTCCGGAACGTATTTGACGATGACGGCCAATTCGGTCCTCTATGCCTTTTTGATCACCCTGTTCGCAATTTTGATCAGTTATCCCATGGCGCTGGTGATCAGCAAATTAAAGCACCGCGACTTGTGGATCTTGTTGGTGATTTTGCCGACGTGGATTAATTTATTACTGAAGGCCTATGCATTTATCGGCCTGCTCAGCCACGATGGCTTAGTGAATGATTTGTTCCAATTCTTTGGCATCCCTGCCCAGCACATGCTGTTCACTGACGCCAGCTTCATTCTGGTCGCCGCTTATATTCAAATTCCGTTTATGATCCTGCCAATCTATAACTCATTGACTGACATCAGCGATTCCTACATCCGCGCCAGCCGCGATTTGGGCGCCACCAAATGGCAGACACTGACCAAAGTTATCATTCCTATGACCATGCCGGGAATTAAGTCCGGTATCCAAATTGTTTTCATTCCATCGCTATCACTCTTCATGCTGTCGCGGCTGATTGGTGGTAACAAGGTCATCACCTTAGGAACGGCGGTTGAGGAACACTTTTTGACGACGATGAACTGGGGAATGGGTTCCACGATCGGCGTGGTCCTCATTATCTCAATGGTCATCGTGATGCTGTTGACCAACACCAAGCGTAAAAGGAGGCGGACATCGTGAACGATAAGGCTTCCAGAACCGGTAAAATTTATATCACCATTATCTTTTTGCTATTGTATATTCCAATCGTCTATTTAATTCTGTACTCATTCAGTAAGGGCACTACCATGACCAATTTCCAAGGCTTTTCGCTGAAACACTACGGTGAATTGTTTAACGACAAACGGATGCTGGCAATCTTCTTGAACACTATCCTGATTGCTCTGCTGTCTTCGGTCTGCTCGACGATTATCGGCACCATGGGGGCACTGGCCGTCCATAATGCCAAACGCCGCCACGAACGAGAAGCCCTCCTGTCGCTGAACAGTATCCTGTTGGTCTCACCTGACGTTATCATTGGTGCCAGCTTCTTGATCTTCTTTACCGCCCTCAAGCTGCCGCTGGGATTTTGGTCAGTGCTGTTAAGCCACATTGCCTTTGAAATTCCAATTGTCCTGCTGCTGGTATTGCCAAGATTGGACGAAATGAGCCCGTCGATGACCAATGCCGCGATGGATCTTGGCGCCAGCCCGGCCCAGATTTTAAGTAAAATCGTCCTGCCTTACATTCAACCGGGGATTATTGCCGGCTTCTTCATGGCAATCACCTATTCGTTGGATGACTTCGCGGTCACCTTCTTCGTAACGGGAAATGGCTTCACCACCCTGTCTGTGGAAATCTATTCAAGAGCCCGCCAAGGTATCAGTTTGGAAATCAACGCATTGGCTGGTATCATGTTCATCTTCTCGCTCATCCTAGTTGGCGTGTACTATTGGATTGAGACCAGAAACACTGCCTCGACTGGTAAGAAACCAATTGTGGAGGTGACTGACCGATGAAAAAATTTCTCGCAGCATTGATTGCTATTCTGGCGTTGTGTGCCGGCTTGGCTTATGGCAGTAATCAGCTCACCAAATCCACCGGCGATACCGGCAATAAGGTCCTTAACCTCTATAATTGGGGCGATTACATCGATCCCAGTCTTTTGACCAAATTTCAAAAGGAAACCGGCTACCACGTCAACGTCGAAACCTTCGACAGCAACGAAGCGATGTACACCAAAATCAAGCAAGGTGGGACCAGCTATGATCTCACCGTTCCAAGTGAGTATATGGTTGAAAAAATGAAGGCCGATCACATGCTGATTCCACTGGACAAATCACGTCTGGTTGGCATGAATCATTATGGCCGCTCATTTCTCAACAAATCCTTTGACCCGCGTAACAAATACTCCATCCCCTACTTTTGGGGAACGCTGGGGATCATTTATAACGATCAATATGTCAAACCGGGATCCTTGGAGCATTGGAACCAGCTTTGGAGCAAGAAATACCGCAATGATATTATGCTGATCGATTCGGCACGGGATATTCTGGGCTTTTCCCTCATCTCAATGGGCCAGTCGGTCAATACAACCAATTCAGCTGAACTGATCAAAGCTAAGGATAAACTCAATCGTTTGTCACCCAACGTCAAAGCGGTGGTGGCCGATGAAATTAAAATGTATATGGCAGAGGGTGAGGCACCGATCGCCGTTGACTGGTCCGGTGAAGCATCGGAAATGATGTCCCAGAATTCGCATCTGCACTATGTCGTCCCCACCGAAGGGAGTAACATGTGGTTCGACAATTTGGTGATTCCAAAGACTGCTAAGCATTTTAAGGCAATTTACGCCTTCCTGAATTTTATGAACAAGCCGGAAAATGCCGCCCAAAACGCCGAGTATATTGGTTATTCAACACCAAACATGTCGGCTTTTAAACTGCTGCCAAAGGCCACCCGCGACGATAAACAGTTCTACCCAACCCAAAATGTAATTGACCGACTGCAGGTTTACAGTAACTTGAGTCCGCAGAAAGTCCAAGAATATAACGATTTGTATTTGGAATTCAAGATGCACCATTAACCCGGATTAAATTCTTAATTGGTCTTTGACCGCCAAATGCATTAAACTGATAACGAGGTGAAAATAATAATGGCAAAGAAAAACATGCGACAAGAAATCATCATTGATATGGACGAATTTATCGTCACATACGCAGCAACCCTCTTGGATCCGAACCAGAACCTTTCCGAGTTGGTGTATAACACAGCAAAAGAAGATATTACAAAGTGGGACGACTTGTTCCACGACCAAGGATTTGGTCGCAAAAATAAATTTATCAACATCGGCCGAGGCTACTTAAGAGATGCCCAAAACTTGGACGCTGAAGAGGCGGAAAAGCAAGGCGACCAGTTAGCCCAAGAAGCCATCGATTACTTGGGAAAGCACACAGACTTTTTTGAGAAGTGGAGAACAGACTAGAGCGCGAGAAGACCCGGTTAGGGCCCAGAACATAAGCGAGAAATTCCAATGATGAACGGTCCTTGTTCATCGTTGGAATTTCTTGTTTATGTGGCCGGGCCCTGGGTCGTCGGAGCGTATTTCAGAAGCCGAAGGGAGCGCAAAATGACCTAACAAACGCGCCCCACGTTTCCTAACATAAAGAGTAAGAAATCCATTGCACCCCAAAAGAACGCCCACAAGCTTTTTCCACCAAAATTCCCCAACTTTGCGTCATAATAGACCTAATCAAAATATGAGAATTCTGGGGGGAAGGGCTCAAAATGAATCACACACCTGCACAATCAACGACACAAAAAAATGGTTGGTGGATTTTGGTTTCCATCGGCATGTTTGCATTCATGTCGAACCTGGATTCCAGCATCGTCAACATTGCCATGCCCATCATGGCCAAACAGCTGCATGTCCCGATGAATCAAATTGAATGGGTGGTTTCGTCATACCTGATCGTCTTAACTGCACTCTTGCTGTTTTTCGGTAAACTCGGCGATATCTATGGCAAAATCAAAGTCTTTCGAATCGGAACAGTTGTCTTCTTGCTTGGGTCATTTTTGTCTGGCCTGCAAATTAATTTTCCGTTCCTGCTGGTCGGTCGATTTATTCAGGGAACCGGAGCAGCGATGACCTTATCCAACACTTACGGCATCACCACCTCCACCTTTGGTATTAAGGAACGTGGCCGGGCAATGGGCTTTGTTGGGACCTTCGTGGCTTTGGGGGCAATCGCCGGGCCCGGACTTGGTGGCCTGATTCTTTCAAGGCTATCTTGGGGCTACATTTTCTGGGTTAACCTCCCCATTGGCATTATCGCCGTCATTCTGGGCGCCATTGTAATGCCCAAGGCTTATCAAACGGTGCCGGGAACCATCGATTGGCTAGGTTTCATCAATTTCTCACTGATGATTATCGGCTTGTTCCTCGGTGTCTTCATCGGCCAAGAACTTGGCTATGGGTCGCCAATTGCGCTGGCATTATTTGCGTTAGGGCTCATCACCATGTGGGGCTTTTTCCACGCCGAAAAACGGGCCAAGAATCCATTGATGCCGCTGTCTTTGTTTAAAATCAAGCCATTCACTTATGGCCTCGGGGCCGCTGTTTTGATCTTTCTTTCCAACTTCTTCACCGTGATCATTGTGCCGTTTTACCTGGAAGATGCTCGGCACTTGTCAGCTGGTGAAGCCGGCGCATTGCTGATCATTTTCCCGGTCGTCATGGTGTTTGCCGGCCCGTTTGGCGGTTGGTTGGCTGATCACTTCTCGCCAGCCGCAACTGCCACTGGTGGTCTGTTGATCGTCGCTGTCGCCCAAGCCATGTATTTCTTCTTAACCCTAACCAGCCCAATGTGGGTCTACGTGGTCATCACGATCATTATGGCTTTTGGCACCGGCTTGTTTCAGTCGCCTAACAGCGATATCGTCATGTCAGTGGTTCCCAAGGATTCATTGGGAAGTGCCGGGAGTTTGAACGCCCTGGCACGGAATGTTGGCATGATCTCTGGTACTGCCTTATCGACCAGTGCCCTATTTATCGCAATGAGTGTCAAAGCCGGATTCCATGTCACCAACTATTTACCAAACCAGCCGGAAGTCTTTATTTTCGGCATGCACGTTGCCTTTGCGGTTTCACTGGTAATTATCCTTGGCGCCTGGGTACTGTCAATCATGCAGGGTCGAACCGTCAAACCTGGTGATTTGAAATAACCAATTGATCAGTTAAAAGATCCCTAAATTTTACCGATAACGAAGCGCTTTGATTATCATCAATCTTTGTAAATAGTCCTTAAATAAAAAGTGAGACCCGGCGATAAGCCGGATCTCACTTTTTTGCTTACTTAATTTTAGTTGCTTGTCCCTTACGCTTCCGATACTCAATTCTTCCCAGCTTGATAATTTCGGTCACAACCAGCACGATAAACCCTGCGATGGTTGGTACAACCCAGCCATAGAAGAAGTCGATGCTGCCAGTGTGGAAGACGTCTTGCATAAACGGAATGTAGAACATAGCTGCTTGAAGCGCCAGCAGAATTCCGATGATGATAAACGCCATCTTGTTCTCGAAGAAATGCTTGGAAATAATTGGATAGGAGTTACGAATATTGAACAGATAGAAAATCTTACCGAAGATAATGATGTTGACCGCCATGGTACTACCCAGAACAGCCGTCAAGACACCAGAATCAACAAATCGATCGAAGGTGAAGATGCCCAGGGCGGAAATTAAAATCGATACGTAGGTGATTTCGAAAACGTCCATTTTTCCTAAAATCCCTTTGGCAACATTTCTTGGGCCACGGATCATGATTGACTCCTCAGCCGGTTCAAAGATAAACGCGAATTGAATGGTCAATGCTGAAACCGTGTTAATCCACAGCAGTTGCGTTGGGAACAACGGCAACTCTTGTCCCATAATCATACTGATCAGGACAACCAGACCTTCAGCAAAACTGGTTGGCAGCAGGAATCGGATTGTCTTTTGAATGTTATCAAAGACGTGCCGGCCTTCAGCAACCGCATCAACGATGGTTGTGAAACTATCGTTAACCAGCACCATATCGGCAGCTTCCTTGGCAACAGCAGTTCCTTTAATCCCCATGGCAATTCCAATGTTGGCCTGCTTCAGAGCGGCAGCATCGTTGACCCCGTCACCGGTCATGGCAACGATTTTGCTGTTGGCCTGTTGGGCCTTGACAATTCGCAGTTTGTTGGCTGGCGTGGTTCGGGCAAAAACATTGTAACGGCCGATGTTCTTAATTAAATCTTCGTCGGACATTTCATCAATCTCCGGCCCGGTGATGGCATGAATACTTTCATCCAAGTCCAATTTGCGGGCAATCGCTGATGCGGTATCCGGGTGGTCTCCGGTAATCATATTAACCTTGACGCCGGCACGGCGAAGGCTTTGAATCGAAGGAATCACTTCTTCACGAGGTGGATCAATAATCCCGACGACCCCGCTTAATTGAATGCCGTCCGCAATCTTGTCCTGGTCAATCTCGTCCACATCTGTGGGAACGTTTTTGTATCCCAGGGCAACCACTCGCAAACCTTGCTCAGTTAATTTGGCAACCCGTTCATACCAAGTCTGGTCATCAAAGTTGGGGTCACTTTGTTTGACCATGTCGAAAATGGTTCCGGGTGCGCCTTTAACCATTAACTCGTGATGATCATTTTCCTTGATCAAACGGGCACTGTATCGGTACGCCGAATCAAATGGCAGTGTATCCACTTCATCGACTTCCGGCTCACGGCCGATTAATTTGTGAAATAGGGTCGTTAACGCACCATCAGTCGGCTCACCGTTTAATTGCCATTCGCCATCGGTTTGCACCAACTCGGCATCGGTAGTTGTCCCGGCAATGTCGACCAAGTCGCGGAATTGCTGGTCTTGTTTCCAATCATATTTTTGACCATCCAATAAAACATCCCCATCAACACCTTTATCACCGGCAATAAATCCAACCCCGGTAACTTGATAGTGATGTTCGTCGGTAATCACATCGGTAACTGTCATTTCGTTCTTGGTCAACGTTCCAGTCTTATCAGTGTCAACAATATCCACGGCACCTAAAGTTTCAACGGCGGGCAGCGTTTTAACAATCGCCCCTTTTTTGGTCATCACCTGAACGCCCCGCGCCAAAACAACGGACGTCGAAGCTGGCAATCCTTCAGGAATCGAACCAACCACCATTGTGATAATCGCTATGGTCAAGGTTGGCAGACTGTAAATCTTGGTGTAAAGACCGAGGACAAACAGCAAAATGGCAATCGCCACAATAAAGAGTGACAGGTTAATCCCTAATTTGTTCAAATTCCGCATCAACGGTGTCACCTGAGTCTTCACTTCGGCAACACTTTGTTGAATCTGACCAATTTGGGTATCCTTACCAGTTGCAATCACAATTCCGACCCCGGATCCCTGAGTCACCGCTGTTGAAGCAAACGCCATGTTGGAGCGTTCTGCCAACGGAACCGAATCCTTGTTAATCGGATCTTCGGTCTTTTCAACGGAATTACTTTCACCGGTCAAAGTCGATTCTTGGGCCCGCATATTGTCTGCAGAAATCAGGCGTAAATCAGCCGGAACCGCGTCCCCAGCCTCAAGGTTAACCAGATCTCCCACAACCAGTTCCCGGGCCGGCACTTCAATCTTGTGGCCGTCACGAATCACATAGTTCTGGCTCACTAAGAGTTCCTTGATTTTGCTTAACGCATTGTCAGCCTGCATTTCTTGGAAGAATCCAATAAACGCGTTGGCAATAATAACGATCCCAATAACCGCTGAGTCTGAATAGTGATGCATGAACAGCGTAATCACAGCCGCAGCGATCAAAATGTAGATGATGCTGTTGTTAAATTGCAGTAAGAACTGCAGCAGCTTGCTTTTCTTCTTAGCGGTTAATTCATTGTAACCATCTCGAGCCAGGCGTTTGGCGGCCTCTTGCTCGCTAATACCGTCCTCTTCGTTGGTCTGATACTGTTTTACCAACTCATCGGTACTTCTCTGCCACAACTTTTCATCGGGAGGAACCTCGTTCATATTGTCTGCCATTAAATGTATCACCTTTCCTTTTACAAAAATAAGATTGTTGTTAAGAGTATTATAATATATTACTCACTACTTTTGGTATATAAAAATCTTAAAAATCGACCACAAATCATGTGATCGATTTCAAATCCCTATTCGACAACTTTGGTCCACTCATCAATCGTCTTGCCGTTTTCATCCTTCAAAACCAGCCAACTGTTGGTGCCGGCAAAATAGAGGAAGAGGCCCACTTCATTGACCGATTTTAAAACGATATCTTTGGTGGTCACAAAATTGTGGAAACTATCGGCATTCTCAGATCTCAGTTTCTGAGCAAACTTGGCTGAAAATCCCAGCGACCCATCCTGATTCAAATCGGGTTCGGCTTTCATCACCGCACCTGCCTTAACCAACATTTCGTTACGCTTCTGCCAGTAGACGATTGCTTTAGCGCCATCATGATCAACGTAAAACGGAATTTCACTCACCTGTTTGGTGAATTTGTGGCGTGGCTTGCCCTTGAATTTCTTCTTGGGAACAAATACCGATCGGAACCCAAGACCATTCAGGACGGTTAAAACCAAATTTCGAAAGGCTTCAACAGTTTTTCGCTGATTGCTGGGAATCTTGACCATTTCCAACAGATCTTTCTTAAGAATTCCCCGTTCAACGGCATACTCGGAAAAACTTTTGGCCAAAGAACCAGCCTCCAAGTCCCAGGCTGGTTCGATCTGAATCACACCGTCGGCCTTGTCAGTTGGTTCAGTTTGGACGCTGATCAGCTTTCCGTCTTTAAGGTACAGGTTAACGTCGGCATTGGCCTGATCGACTGTCCTTGTGACCACAATTGTCCCTTGGCCGTCCGGTAAGGTCATCCTGGTCGAATCATCATTGATTTCAACTGCCAATTTCATGCTGCATTCCCCATTTCATTTGTTCTTCTCATTTATCATACCATTGAATAACAAAAAAGAAGCCCACAACCCTTTAGTGGTAAAGGATCATGAGCTTACTTTTAATCGAAGAAGAAGTTTGTGATGCACAGATTATTCTGTGGTCAGTTTGTTGGTTAAATTACCGGACCATTTCCAGTTTTGAACCTCTGGAATATCCGTGCCGTATTGACGAATGTAATCGTGGTGCTTTTGGAGCATTTGGTCCATCTTAGCTTCAAAATCGTCTGCCGAAGCGGCGAACTTGGTCCGAGAAATGGCATCCTTAGCCAAGTGGTAACGATCCAATTCATTCAGGACCCGCATATCAAATGGCGTTGTGATATCCCCATTCTCACGGTAACCATGGAAACTGATATTGTGATTATGACGGTTGTATACCAGGCCACGGAAGGTATTCTCAAAGCCATGGAAGGCAAAGATAACCGGTGTGTCAGTGGTAAAGTACTTGTCAAATTCAGCTTGGGTTAGGCCACGGCTATCCTGATCTTCGTTGCTTGGACGCAGTCTCAAAATGTCAATGACGTTGATGAAGCGAACCTTCAATTGAGGGAAAGCCTCGTGCAGCATATCAATGGCCGCCAAACTCTCCATGGTGGCTTCGGTACCGGCAGTCGCGAAGATCACATCCGGATCGCCTTCATCATTTGAAGCCCATGGAATAATCCCCAAACCATCGTTAACCAGCTTCGTGGCTTCATCCATTGAGAACCATTGTGGCCGCGGGTGTTTGGAAGCCACAATCAAATTGATCTTCTCGCGAGTCTGCAAGGCAGTATTCATAACGGCCAGCAGTGAGTTGGCGTCTGCTGGAACATATTCGTTAACCAACTCATGACCCTTTTCAGCCAGATGTCCCAACATGCCGGGATCTTGATGAGTATAACCATTGTGATCCTGCTGGAAAGCGTGGGAAACGTTCATGATGTTCAGTGACGGATAATCATGACGCCACGATTGTTCAGAGGCCTTTCTGAGCCACTTGTAGTGCTGAGTGAGCATTGAATCAATGACGCGGGTAAATGCTTCATATGAGGCAAAGAATCCGTGACGGCCGCTTAAGACGTATCCTTCAAGCCAACCTTCTGCTTGGTGTTCTGAAAGCTGTGAATCAATAACGCGGCCTTCAGGAGCCATGTTTTCATCATTCGGGGTCTTGATTGGTTCCTCCCATTGACGCTTACCATAATCCAGCATTGAGAAGAACTTATTGGATTTGGTTTCATCTGGGCCAAATGCTCTAAATGACTTGCCGTTTCGCTTCATGATCTCGGTGTAGAAGTTGGATAATACTTCAGTATCCTGAGCTTCTTTGTCACCTGGTTTGTCAATCTTCAAAGCGTAATCGGCTGGGTTAGGCATGTCCAACTTCTTGGGGTTGATACCACCGTTGACGATTGGATTCATCGCCATCCGCTGGTCACCGTCCGGTGTGGTTGCCTTAATTTCAGCTTTCACAGAACCGTTGTTGTTAAATAACTTTTCTGGTTCATATGATTTTAGCCAATTGATCAACAAATCTTTATGATCCATCTGACCGGCACTGACAGGAATTGGCACTTGGTGGGCACGGAATGATCCGGCGATTGGATTGCCGTCCAAGTCGAATTTAGGACCTGTCCAGCCCTTTGGTGAACGCAGAACCAGCATTGGCCAGTGTGGCAAAGTATCATCATTATTGTCACGGGCGTGCTTTTGAATGGCCTTGATTTCAGTAATGATTGCATCCATCGTTTTGGCCATCGTCTGGTGAACCCGGGTATAGTCTTCGGGGTCACCTTTCGTTTCAACGAAGTATGGCTTCCAGCCCATGCCTTCAAAGTACTTGGTTAAGTCAGCGTCACTCATCCGGGAAAGAATGGTTGGATTAGAAATCTTGAATCCGTTCAGGTTCAGCATTGGCAAGATGGCACCGTCATGGATTGGGTTGATGAATTTGTTGGAGAACCATGATGCGGCTAATGGGCCGGTTTCTGCTTCCCCATCACCAATTTCAACTGCGGCAATGACGTCGGGGTTGTCCAAAATTGCCCCGGTACCGTGAGCAATGGAATAACCCAACTCGCCGCCTTCATGCATTGAACCTGGTGTTTCAGGGGCAGCATGGGAAGCGACTCCGCCTGGGAAGGAGAATTGTTTGAATAATCGTTGCAGGCCAGTTTCATTTTGGGCAATCTTTGGATAAATTTCGCTATAGCTGCCGTCAAGGTAGGAATTGGAAACCATCACCTGACCACCATGACCGGAACCTTCAATATAGAACATATTCAAATTATATTTCTTGATTACCCGGTTCAAGTGGGCATACATAAAGTTCTGTGAGGCAATTGTGCCCCAATGACCAATTGGCTTAATCTTAACGTCGTCAGCGACTAGATCTCGTTTGAGTAACGGATTGTCTCTTAGAAACAGTTGGCCGACTGATAAATAATTAGCAGCCTTCCAGTACAGATTGACTTTTTGCAGGTATTCATCGGAATCGAAATTCGTCATATTAGTAACCTCCTGAATTTAACAGTAACGTTATTACCAATTCGATTATTGGACCGGTCCAAATCAAATTACAAGTTTATTGTATGCCTCAGGGGTTGATATTTCAATGGTTTAAGCATTGGAATAATTTATTTTGATATAGACGAAATTTATACTAAATTCATTTAGTATAAGGATTAGCGCAGATTTCATGAAATATATTCAGACAACCAGGATTAGAAACACTTTCCCCAAATAAGGCTGGGACACTTTTTACAAATGTCCCAGCCGATTTAATTGCTCTTTGATCCAGATAGATCCTGTCAGACCTACTCATCAGCCTGCTTGCGACTAATAGTGACGCTGTCGATGAATGTGCAAGTACTTGGCTAAGAAATACGCCAAATCACAATACCAGGTTTCAATTTGTTTCATGATTCGTCCTCCAATACAAACATGACCCGTTTTAATTCACCCAGCGCATCCCCTGGATTCTGCCATTGAAAATCATATCCCAGGGAAAGATTTCGATACCGAATCCCATTTTCTATGACGGAATTGGGCATGTGGGAATGACCGCTCAATGACAAGCTGACATGATTGTGTTCAAACAACTGTCGATACCGGTCGCTGCCCAACTGATACATGAAGCGATCATAAAAGGGAATCGGCAGCTGGCGAGCCAACTTTTTCGTCGGCAGCATGTGGCTGGCCACCAAGATTTTTTTGCCGCTGACAGCCAATCGATTGATTTGATGCTGCCAAGCAAGAATCTGCTCGACTACCCATTTACGATCTCGCCGATAACTGATTTGATTGCCGTTAATGTACAATTGATCGGGCCAGACATGTTTGGCAACAAAGTTATTGGCGTATCGGGGACCGGCTGCTTCGGAAAAATGATTGGCAAAGGTGTAGTCGTACCAGCCATTAATTCCGGTGATCAGCCAGTGCCTGGTCTCAAATGGATGCCGGGTTAAAGACGTTGGCAGCCGGTCCAGGTCACGATAAGCCGTTCGGGAAGCCGTCTGAATCTGCTGAACTGATTTTTGCCGGGGATGGTCCACGTAGAGATCGTGGTTGCCAATCAAGGTGTGAAACGGAACTGGCAAGGCTTCTGCCAATTGTTGATAGAACCGCAAGTTGCGTTGAAGTCCATTCGCCGAGTCCCCCATGATCACCAGCTGGTCAAGATTTTCATCACTGATCAATTGGCCCAATACGGACACAAAATCATACTGGCGGTTAAAATCAATGTGTAAATCTGACACAAAACCAATCCGCATGGTTATCTCTCCAATCTGGTTGTTTTCTATATTGTAGCGCACGAAAAACAGAGCAAATTAAAAAATGAGAATCTTTACAAGTTCGTAAGTAAAAGAAAGCTGCTGACAAGCAATTAGTGACTTGATTGGCATCAAACGACACTTTGATACCAGAAAATAATAAAAGATCCGCATCATCCCAAGCATCGGGACGGTGCGGATCTTTTTTAAGGTAAAGGATTATCAAAGCCTTCCAGCTTCGTTCTAGCCGAGATAAGGATTCTCGGGAACCCGTACCAAATCATCGGCAACCAAGCGTTCAGCAATCTGAACCGCATTCCAGGCAGCCCCTTTCAAGAGGTTGTCGGAAACGACCCACATGTTAAATGCTCCTTCATTTTCAAAGTCAGGACGAACCCGGCCGACAAATGTTTCGCGCTTGCCTTCAGCTTCGATTGACTGCGGATAAATTTGATGGGCAGTGTCATCTTGTAAGACAACGCCATCGGCACCATCCAATGCAGCTTTGATTTGATCAGCAGTCGCATTCTTATCAGCAACTTCAAAGTAAACTGACTCACCATGGGCAATTCGGATCGGAACTCGAACACAGGTTGCAGTCACCTTGATGTCTTTAGCGTCCATGTCGTCCAACATAATCTTCTTGGTTTCGTGAATCATCTTCCACTCTTCATGAGTGTAGTAGCCGTCTGATTCGAAAACATCAATCTGTGGCAATAAATTAAATGCCATCTGATAATGCTTCTTGTCCCCCTTGGTAGGCAAAATCTTTGGCTCAGTTGGTTCGCCGTTCAATACCTGTTGGGATTCTTCCATTAACTCATTCAGTGCAGATTGGCCGGCACCGGAAACCGCTTGATAAGTTGAGACGATAACTTGCTTCAAACCATACTTTTTGTAAATCGGTTCAAGGCAAACCACCATTTGAATCGTTGAACAGTTGGGGTTGGCAATAATGCCGCGGTGATTATAAAGAGCCTTTTCGTTAACTTCAGGGATGACCAACGGAACTTCTTTTTCCATTCGGAAGGCACTGGTGTTGTCCACACAGACTGCGCCACGCTTAACCGCTTCCGGCAGGAATTTTTTGGATGTTGAGCCGCCGGCAGATGACAATACCAGATCAATTCCGTTAAATGAGTCTGGGGTGGTTTCTTCAACCGTGATATCTTGACCACGGAATTGAAGAACCTTCCCGGCAGAACGTGACGAGGCCAATAGTTTGACACTCTTAACCGGAATGGTTGACTGCTCTAATTGTTGGATCATGCGGGTACCGACAGCGCCCGTAGCACCTAAAATTGCAACGTTAAACTCTTTCATCCTAATGAATCCCCTTTTCTCTATTTTGTTAACTCAAGTAAATAACTGTTCATGCGATCCATTGCCAATGTGATGTCTTCATCAGACGCCGCATATGACATGCGAATCCAGCCTTCGCCGCCGGGGCCAAATGCAGAACCCGGGGTCACGCCAACTTTGGCGTCCTTTGCCAAATGAGTGGCAAATTCAACCGAGGTTTCGTCTATTGTATCAGGAATCTTGGCAAAAATGTAAAATGCGCCTTGGGGCATGACAATCTGCATCCCCATTTTTTCGAGCCGATCAGCGATATAGTCACGCCGTTTGTGATAGGCAGCCCGCATTGGAATCGGATCATCAAGGCCGTTGGTCAATGCTTCGGCGGCTGCGTATTGCGCAGGATTGGAAGGAGCGGTGACCACGAAGGCATGCATTTTGGACGCGTTGGTCACAAAGTCCTTTGGTGCAGCAATGTAGCCGATTCGATATCCCGTCATGGCATGGGATTTGGACAAACCGTTAATCAAAATGGTTTGACCTGGAATCATGGCCGCGATTGAGTGATGCTTGACGCCATAGGTCAGCTCACTATAGATCTCGTCAGCCAGCACATACATCTTGTGTTGGGAAATAATATCAGCCAACGCCTTTAATTGAGCCTCTGTGTATTCAACTCCAGTTGGGTTGGATGGATAATTTAAAATAATTGCTTTAACACTATCCCCATTTTCATCAAGGACTTTTTGCAGCTTTTCAGGAGTTAAGACAAACCCATCATCAGAAGTGTCAATGGTAATCAGTTCAGCTCCGGCAACTTGAATAATTGGGAAATACAAGGCAAATGCCGGTGTGGGCACGATAACCTTGTCACCCGGGTTCAAGATGGTGGTCAACGCTGAATAGATCGCTTCGGTAGCGCCAACGGTTACCACGATTTCAGTGGCCGGATCATAGTAAACACCCGTCCGGTCCTTGAGATAATTGCTGATACCGTCGCGCAGTTCAGGAATTCCCTTTTGTGCTGAGTAGTGGGATTTATTTTCCTCAATACTCTTAATAGCGGCCTGTTTGGCATGTTCCGGAACATCGAAGTCCGGTTCGCCAATCGTCAATTTGACGATGCCGGGAATTGAAGAAATCTCTTGGTCAAATTCACGAATTCCTGAAGGTCCAACTGCGTTTACATTTTGATTAACGACTTCTGAAAGTTTGCTGTCTAACTGTGGCATGTTTTCCTCCTGATTTAATTACATAATATTTTCTAAGCCGACGATTAGCTTGGTCGCTTTGGCGGCTGCCGGCACTGCCAGTTCAACCCCGCTCATGAAAGAGGCGCGGTCAAACGAGTCTTGGCGGATCGTCAAGGCTTCACCTTTGCTGCCGAAAAGAACTTGTTCATGAGCAACGTAACCGGGCAGGCGAACGGAATGGATCTTAATCCCATCGTAATCGCCGCCACGAACACCCTTTAAGGTTTCCTCAGTTGCCGGTGAATCGTGTTTTCCGCGAACTTCAGCAATCATCTTGGCGGTCGCCAAGGCAGTGCCTGATGGAGCGTCCAGTTTGTCGTCATGGTGCATCTCAATGATTTCAACGCCCGGCATGTATTTGGCGGCTTCTTTGGCAAACTTCATTAAAAGAACCGCGGAGATGCCAAAGTTGGGTGCCAGGATTCCGCCGACGTTGGTTTGTTGAGCCAACTTTTTGAGCTGATCAACTTGCTCATCGCTCATCCCGGAAGTCCCAATAACTGGATGGATGCCGTGTTCAATGGCAAATTTGGCATTATCAAATGCAGCCGCAGGAACGGTGAAGTCGATCCAAACATCGGCGTCGGTGTCGATTTCATCCAAACTGGCAAACAGCTTAACCTTATCGTCCATTCCCATGCCTTTGAGATGAACGGTGTCGATTCCAGGATTGTAGGCCCCCACCAATTCAAAGTCATCATTTTTATTGACCATTTGAACCGTCTTTTGACCCATTGAGCCCATGAAACCAGCGACTAAAACTTTAATCATTGAAAAAACTCCCTTGTTTATCTGTGTTTGATAATTTCCAAATCAACCGCTTAACTGCGCGCCATTTCAGTGCCGTCAACCGGAATATCTTCCAAGCGGCTGACACCTAATTTACTTGCCAGGGTTGCTTTTTCTTCATCGTTCAATGAAAGAATCGGCAAGCGGCAATCACCGGCCCCAAAGCCTTGAACATTCAAAATGGCTTTGACACATGACGGTGATGGGTACATGAATAAGGCTTGCACTTTTGGCGTCAAGAAACGCATCATGTCGCCGGCAGTCTCAACATCCCCTGATTCAAGGGCGTCGTACATCTTCCGCATCTCCCGGCCGTAAATATGGCTGGTAACTGAAATGACACCGTTGGCACCAACTGCTTTAGCAGACAAGGCCTGGGCATCTTCACCGGTGTAGACATTGAAATCATCCGGGGTATTTTGAACCAGATATTCCAAGTCTTCCAATGAGGTACACTGCTTAACGCCGGCGATGTTGGCGTTATGTGATAATTCGACCACCGTATCGTTAGCCATCGTGACGCCGGTTCGACCAGGAATGTTGTAAATGATCAATGGCACTGGTGACTGTTCAGCAACTGCCGTAAAGTGGGCGATCATGCCACGTTGATTTGGTTTGTTATAGTATGGCACAACCACAAGGGCGTAATCAATCCCGGGGATGTTACCCACTTCAGCTGTTAAACGCACGGTCTCGGCGGTATTGTTACTACCGGTCCCGGCAATAATCGTCCCACGCCCGTTCACAATTTGAGCAAAGCGGGTATACAATTCAATCTTTTCGTCATGGCTCAAAGTTGGTGTCTCGCCAGTGGTGCCACCGATTACAAATCCGCGGCTCCCAGTATCCAGTAAGTGATTGGTTAATTTTTCCAAACCGTCAAAGTTGATGCTGCCGTCTTCGCCAAACGGGGTCACAATTGCTGTCATAATATCTGCACTAATCATCATAAATCCCTACTTTCTTTTATTGGGTTAATTATTCATTCTGTATTCAAGAAATCTGGTAATTGATTTAATTCCCTTTGGAATCGATGATTCTTTGGGGTTCAGGGTAGCTGAATGAAGCTGTGAATCATCATCGACGCCCAACCAAAACATGGTACCGGGAATCTTAGATAATAGGTAACCAAAATCTTCGCCGGTCATCGCCGGTTGAGTTTCAACAAAGTCGGTTTCCGGATCCTGCTTGGCAAATTCAATCAATCGTCGAGTCAGTTCGTCGTTATTTTCCACCGGCAAATAGCCACCCTGATTAAAGTGAATCTTGACTTCTGCGCCATAGCTGGTTGCCACTCCATTGGCGACCATTTTTAGCCGGTCAACAATGTGTTCAATCATCTTCTGGGTTAAGCCACGAATGGTACCTTCAATTCTGGCTTGCCCCGCGATAACATTTCGAATGGTGCCGGCGTCCAGTTTACCAAAAGTAATTACACCGCCCTCGATGGGATTGACACTTCTTGATACAATCGTCTGAACCTGGCCGATGAATTCGGCTGCGGCAACCACCATGTCGTTGGCGTTCTGCGGATAGGCGGCATGACCACTTTTACCAATCAGATCGACGTTGACCTCAGTCGTTCCGGCAAACAAGGTTCCCATTCGACAGCCAATCGCGCCAGCCGGTAAATCCGGGTTGTCGTGCAGTCCATAAAATTCATCGGGCCGCCACTTTCCTTCAAAGACGCCTAATTCATAAGCAACCTTGCCGCCGTTTTCGCTTTCTTCAGCCGGTTGGAAGAAGAAAACCATGTTGTCAGCCGGCTGATGCTCGGAAAACCAGTTGAGGACTCCCAGTGCGACGGTCATATGAATGTCATGACCGCAAGCGTGCATCACACCAGGATTCTTGGATGAAAATGGTAAGCCGGTCTTCTCGCTAACCGGCAGGGCATCGATATCGGTGCGGTAACCAATCGTCCGTTTAGGGTTTGATCCGTTCACGTACACCAGCAGAGCCGTCGGTAATTTGGGGATTTCTCTTATTTCAATGTATTGTTGATTGAAAGATTGAATGGTTTTCAACAGGTAATCATGAGTGGCTCTTTCGTGCATCGCCAGCTCAGGATATTCATGCAAATGTCTGCGAATTCCAATTAAATCTTCCTTCGTTAGTTGACTCATTGGATCACAACTTTCTTAAATCATCTTCCAGACCAGTTTCCGAGGTTGTCTTTTCATCAACGTCTTTGACCTTTCGCGCTGGGACGCCGGCAACCACAGTGTGTGGGGCAACGTCTTTGGTGACAATGGATCCGGCCGCAACCACGGCGCCTTCACCGACATGAACGCCTTCGATAACCACGGCATTCGCGCCAACTAAGACGTTATCGTCAATTTGGACCGGTTTGGCAGATGCCGGTTCAACGACGCCTGCCAAAACGGCTCCCGCACCAATGTGGGAATGCTTGCCGACAATTGCTCGGCCCCCCATGACAACGCCCATGTCAATCATTGTGTCATCACCGATTTCGGCACCAATGTTGATGATGGCGCCCATCATGATAACTGCGTTGTTTCCTATTGTAACGTGATCACGAATGATGGCTCCCGGTTCAATCCGGGCATTGATCTCCTTGATATCTAATAATGGAACTGCAGAATTTCTGGAGTCTGCTTCAACCTGGTAATCATCGATGGCCGATTTGTTTTTCTTAAGGAACCGTTTGACGTCAGTCCAATCGCCAAACAAAGTTGCGGTGTGCTTTTCGGCAAATGCCTTGATTGATTTTGGAAACTTGATGTCCTTAATCGATCCCTTGAGATAGATCTTGACCGGGGTCTTCTTCTTGGCATTGCCAATAAAATCGATGATTTCTCGTGCGCTTAGTTGTTCCATTGTGATTCTCCTTAATGTCGTTATTTTGTATGAACTTTTAATGTAATTTTTATCGGGAACTGGAAACGTCTCAACCAGCCTGCGGCTAAAAACACGTTTGTTAGATTCTTTTGAGGTAGCTTAAGCTTTGAAAATACGCTCCGGGAGCCAGATGCTAACTTCTAAGACAATCATGATTCAAGCCCAAAATCAGGGCTTCAATCATGATTGTCTTAGAAACCGCATCTCCTGGCTCCCTCCGCGCTCTACTCTAGTTGAACTCCTCATCCAACGCCACCAAATCCTCAAACGTTTCTCGTCTGATGGCAACCTGCGACTTGCCGTTTTCCACGAATACCACTGCCGGGCGGGGATTACGGTTATAGTTGGAGGCCATTGCATATCCATAAGCTCCGGTATCCAGCATCGCCAGGACATCTCCCGGTTGGGTGGCCGGTAAATCCTGCTTTTGAATCAAGATATCACCAGATTCACAATACTTGCCGGCAATCCGGACCGTTTCTTTAATCGGTGCACTTGGATTCTTGGCAAGAACCGCCTCGTATTTGGCTTGATACAGCGCGGGACGGATATTGTCACCCATTCCACCGTCAACCGTGACGTACGAGCGGATTCCCGGTACATCTTTGCGGCTGCCGACTGTGTATAAATTGTAGCCGGCAGGACCGGCAATTGACCGGCCCGGTTCAATCCAAACAGCGGGCATTGGCAGGTTAACTTCTTCCGTGCGTTTCTTGATGGCCTTAACGATTGCATCGACAAACATTTCCGGAGCAATCGGGTCATCATCTTCCGTGTACTTGATGCCAAAACCACCACCGACGTTGACCACTTTGGCAACATAACCAATTTCTTTATTCCAGTCTGCCAAAGTATCAATCAACTTAACGGCTGCCATTTCAAAGCCTTTCACTTCAAAGATTTGCGAACCAATGTGGCAGTGAATCCCAAGCATGTTCATCCGCTGATCTTCAAGGACAAGGCCCAGTGCTTTACGGGCCTGACCGCTTTGAATATCGAAGCCAAACTTGCTGTCGACTTGACCGGTCTGATCATATTCGTGGGTGTGGGCGGAAACCCCCGGTGTTACCCGCAGCATCACGTTGATGTGTGATTGTTTATCTTCCAAAACTTCTTTTAACAGGTCAATTTCATGGAAGTTGTCCAAAATGATGACCCCAATTTGGTGTTCAACTGCCATTTCCAGTTCTTCGCGAGATTTGTCGTTGCCGTGGAAACTGACCCGTTCCATTGGAAAGCCCGCTTTAATGGCCGTGTATAATTCGCCGCCGGAAACCACGTCGATATGGGCCTTTTCCTGGTTAATCAGCTGAAACATTGCAATGCAGGCAAAGGCTTTGCTGGCATAACTGACCGCAAAATCGACGCCGTTATCTTGGAACACCTTTTGAAAATGGTGGATCTGGTCACGGATGGATTTCACATCGTAGACTACCAAGGGGGTTTTATATTGCTTAACCAGATCCAATGAATCTACTCCCCCGATTTCCAAGTGTCCCGCTTGATTGGTTGATAACTGGTCGATTTGATTGCTCATGTTTTCTCCTCCAAAATATCTTTTTGTGAATGATGGTGTGGTGAGGTGTTGGTGGCTCGGTAGAAGCTGTGTCTGTTGGGGGGGTTAAAAGCACGCTTGTTAGGGGCTTTTGAAATCCCTTCGGCCTTGAAAATACGCTCCGACAGCCGGGTGAAACCCTGCCTAGCCTACCAGCCCTCATCGCGCAGGAAGCACGTTTGTTATGATTCTTTGAGCTCCCTGCAGCTTCCAAAATACGCTCCGACGGGCCAGATGCTAACGTGTAAGGCCGGGATGATTTAAATCCAAGTTCGGGATTTTAATCATCCCGGCCTTACACACCGCATCTACCAGCCCTCGTCGCGCTCTTAATAAAAAAATCTCCTCATTCGGCGTTCGCCAAACAAAGAGATTCAGAATTTTAGTTCAATATCATTCCGTATCATTTGTCGTTAGCGCCCCGCAGCCGACTTATCCGCCGCGACAGTCCATAGCCTCTTAAGCTAAGTCCCAGCGCGCCAAGTGCTACCTCACATGGTGCTTCGGCAACCGCCCCTTTCATTAACTTCAAAGTTCAGGTAGGAACTCCACTAATTACTGATGTTGGTTGCAACCTCTAATGATTTAATTGACATAATTCTATAATGATTCTCATAAAGTGTCAACCACTTTTATGAGTCCGGATGCAAATTCATGCAAACCAATCACGATAAACTGATGACTCTTGCAAATTAATTCAAAACTGCTAAAATTCGTTTTAACAATCTCTAACCGAATTGTTAATTAATGGGAATATCCAGGGAGTGAATGAAAGTTATGAAAGTCGTTAAGTTTGGGGGCAGTTCGTTAGCCGACGCCGCCCACGTTCAAAAGGTGATTCGAATCGTCCAAAGCGATCCGGAACGAAAGGTGGTCGTGACTTCGGCGCCGGGCAAAAGATTCGCCGATGACATCAAAGTCACTGATCTCTTGATCAAATATGCCAACGCAATCATCAATGGAACGGATGCCAAATCCATTGTTGCAACCATTTTTGACCGTTACCAGGAAATTGGCAATGGCTTCCATGTTTCAAAAAGCGTCCTTGATGATCTTAAGGCCAAATTAACTGCCCTTCCCGATCAATCATATCCAAACGACGACTACCTAATGGCCGCCTTTAAAGCTCATGGTGAGCGATTGAACGCTGAATTATTTGCCGCCTGCCTGACAGAGGCCGGGACCCAAGCACGGTTCGTTGATCCCAGTGAAGCCGGCATCTTATTGAGTGACAATCCCAATGGCGCCACCGTTCTTGAACAAACCTACGACAATCTCGCCAATTTGACATATGGTGAGGAAACCTTGGTCTTCCCTGGGTTCTTTGGATTTACCAAAGAAGGCAACATTGCCACTTTCGCCCGGGGCGGATCCGATATTACCGGCTCCATTTTAGCTCGCGGCCTAAAGGCGGATCTCTACGAAAACTTCACCGATGTCGACGCAATCTTCGCTGCCAACCCGAAAATTGTGCCGGATGCCCGACCCATTCACAAAATGACTTTCAGAGAAATGCGTGAACTTTCATACGCCGGCTTTTCAGTTTTCAACGATGAAGCAATCATTCCAGCTATTCAAGGTCAAGTTCCAATTAACGTTAAGAACACCAACAATCCCGATCTCCCAGGGACTTTGATTGTCCCCGAAAAAGATTTTACTTCAAAAAAACCGGTGACCGGCATTGCCGCATCCAACCGATTCTCAGCTCTTTATCTCCACAGATACCTGCTGAACAAGGAGGTTGGCTTTACCCTCAAAATTCTCCAAATCCTGTATAAATATGACGTTTCCTATGAACACATGCCATCAGGAATTGACGACTTGACGATCATATTTGACCGCAGTCAGCTGGACAGTGATACAATTAAAAAAATGTGTCATGACATCCAGGTTGAACTGAATCCAGACACGTTGGATTGGATCGATGATTACGCCATCATCATGGTGGTCGGCGAAGGCATGCGGGCAAGAGTCGGCACGATTGAAAATATCATCCGGCCATTGGCTGAGCACGACATCCCTGTCCATATGATTAATCAAGGGGCGTCTCGAATTTCAATTATGCTGGGCACTCGTCAATCAGACGCCGACGCAGCAGTTAAATATATTTACCAACATTTTTTTAAAGAAGATCCTTCCGTTAACCAACTTGAATACCAGGCGGAAGTATAGAGGAGGCGCGTTATGGTTCAATTACTCAAAGTTCATGGATCACAAAATAAGTTCTTTATCTTAGATCAAACAGCTTTACAAACTAAATTAAGTCAGCCCGAATTGGTGGCCTTGGCTAAACACATTACCGAACCTGAAACGGGGCTCCTCGATGGTGCAGACGGCCTGTTGGTCATTGACGATTCCGACCATCCAGACACTTTGGGCAGCATGCAGGTCATCAACACCGATGGCAGCATTGCGTCAATGTGTGGTAACGGGCTGCGCACCGTTTCCCGTTATCTGTCAGACAAATTTGGCGAAGATCAATTCAAGGTCGAAACGATGGATAGTGATCTGCATGTTCATCGTGAAGCAGACTTGGCCGACAACGTCCCAACCTTCAGCGTTGAAATTTCTCCGGTCACTTTTGCTAAGGAAACCCTGCCTTTTGATAATTTAGGCACCGATACACTTATCAACAAGGCCGTTCCCGAGTTTGCGCCCGACCTTAAATTCACCGCAATTAGTGTTCCCAATCCCCACTTAATCAGTTTTGTCGACGAGGAAACCATGCACTCAAAGACTTTGGGGCAACTGGGCAAGATGCTCAACGACCCCAATCCTTATTTCCCAGATGGGGTTAACGTCAGCTTCGCCCAGATTCTCGATCACAACACACTGTTCGTTCGAACTTATGAACGTGGTGTCGGCTTCACCAATGCATGTGGAACCGGTATGTCGGCAACCAGCTTGGCATTTTGTCTCAACCATCCGGAAATGGCCGACTTTGACGAACTGATCTCGGTTTATAATCCTGGTGGCATGGTTAAGACCAGAGTTCACAGCCGCGATGATACCTTCTCAATTGACTTGATCGGTAACGCGACTTTCACTCACAAGATTGAAATTCCGGAAGCCGATCTCCATGCCAATGATTTAGAGCATGCACAGATCACAGAAACCGATGAACAACCGGCATATCTGAGATTTGTGGAAAGTCTTAAGAACCAACTGATTAAATAGACAAGAGTCGAACACAAGGCATCTTGATTTCAGAATTTAAGTAAAAAAACGAGTTATTCCTGTTTTGGAATGACTCGTTTTTTTTGCTTGAATGGCCGGGATCAGCCGCTGGTTCCACGTTTAAGCTAGCTATAGCGGCCCAGACATGATCAACAAATAGTCTGCCTTAGCCTCATTTTTTAGTGTGCTCATTAACCCACACCTCATGGATTAATTGATTGGCCAACACCTTGCAAATCATCTCAATCAGCTGATCCTGCATGAAAGTCGTCGCGTCAAAGTCTGCCGGCTGCCCATTAACGGCGGTAATCCGCATCCCATCAGTTTGAATTTCAACGTTATATTTGGCAAAGGTATCAACAATCGCCTGTAATTTTTGCGCATTTAACATTTACTGACCTCCCAGCCGCAGCTTTAGTCGCCATTCGTCTTGGCGGACTTGGTTCGGCTTGATGCGTAAATCCAGATAGGGCGCCACCAACAGCAAGAAATCTTTGACGTCTTCATAATGTGATTTGCTTGAGAAGTAATGATTGGCTTTGCGTTGGGACAACTTGTCAATTTTAATCTGCAGCTTGTTTAAATAGTCTTCCACCAGCTGAATGGTATTTTCCCGAATACTGGCAATCTGGGCAATCTTTTCGTCGTCAGGATCCTCAATCTCCAACTCTTCAACCAACTGGTAATGGTTTAATTCCTGGTCACCAGGATTAATCAGTTCCAAGTCACCATCGCCAACTGCGGCAGCAAAGGATTCGCCATCCGTTCGCGCCAAATAACTGGGCAATTCTTCCCCGGTCATTTTAACCAGCAGAACGGCTTTTCGAGCAATCCCCTGGCCAAATTTGATGTGAATGACAAAATTCTTTTTGCCGATATAATTGACGTTGTCTAAAATTAATTGTGGGTTATGGGTAACCACTTCACCAATCGCGAAATAAGTCGCCCGTTTTGTTCGATAAATCTCACCAAATTGTGGTGTCAATTCTACACGTCCTTTCGTTGTTGCTCATAAGCATCATCATACGTTACTTGAAGATTTTTTCAAAGTCAGGATTTTCCAAACATATGTTCAATAATTTTGTATAATGGGTATTGGATAATTCAAAACGAAATGGAGGGGTCGTCATGGCCGTACACCAAGTCGGTATTCGAGAACTAGTGGAATTTTTACTGCGGACCGGTGACTTAAGCCCCGTTATCAGCAGTGAGAATACGGCACAAGAAGGCAGTCGGATTCACCGCAAAATTCAACGAAGCCGACCAGCTTCTTATCAATCGGAGGTGGCACTTAAAACCTCGATCCAGTATTTGGATGACGAATACGTCATCAGCGGACGAGCAGACGGGATCGATGACCGCGACGGCAAACCGTTGATCGAAGAAATTAAGACCTCCGACTTGGAATTCAGCTCGGTGCCGGACTCCACCCTTCAACTTTATTGGGGCCAAGTCAAAGTCTATGCTTACATCGTCATGCATCAAGCAGATATTCGATCAGTTGATCTGCAGTTGACCTACGTTCAGACACCTGATGAAAAAATCACCACCAAGACCCAGACGATTACCAAAACCGACTCGGAACTCTTCTTCACCGCCTTGGTCACCGAATTTGAGCAATGGATCAAACTCCGTCATGAACTGGACGAAAACCGAATCAGTTCAGCGAAAAAACTCCAATTTCCATTTTCCGACTACCGACCCGGCCAGCACAAGTTAGCAACTAATGTCTACAAGACCATTCTTTTGGAAAAGCACTTGTTTGTTGAAGCGCCAACTGGAACCGGCAAGACGATTTCTACCCTTTTTCCGGCAATTAAATCAATGGGTGAACAGCTGATCAACCGCATTTTTTATTTTACGGCCAAGCAGAGTACCCGTCACGTGGCGGAAAATACCATTTCGATTATGGCTGAACAAGGGCTGAAATTAAAAAGCATCACCCTCACCGCCAAGGACAAGATTACGTTCCCAACTGAAAAAGAACTGCCACCTGAGAACAACCCCTACATGGTCGGCTACTATGACCGCGTCCGGCCGGCAATTAAAGATATTATTCAACACGAGAATCAAATCACCAAAGCCACCATTCAAGAATACGCAGAGAAGCACAAAGTTGACCCCTTCGAATTTTCACTCGACGTCAGCCTGTTTTGTGATATCATCATTTGCGACTATAACTATTTGTTTGATCCCCAGGTTCACCTGCAACGTTTCTTCTCATTTCCCGATCCCACCAACTGCTTTTTGGTCGACGAAGTCCATAACCTAGTCCAGCGATCACGGGAGATGTACTCGGCAACGTTGGAATCATCACCGATTGATCCTCTTTTAGAGCGGTTGGTGAAGAAAAAGGCAGGCAACCAAAAAGTCATTAAACGGCTTAAATCCTTGAAGCGCTCATTTAAACGTTATAGCAAGCCAGCCTCAGAAGTGGTTGATAAGCAGATCGCTCAACTGGCGCCACTGGATAATTTCAATAACACTTTGGAGAATCTAATCGAAACGATTCACCAGTGGCTGGCAACCCAAACCCCGAGTGATACCGTTGACGCGGTAGTCGACTATTATCTGCAATGCCGCCGTTATTACCTGATCAGCACCTTTTATGACGAAACCTACCGCACACGGATCATCATTGGCGATCACACCATCATTTTTCGCCAGTTCTGCATGGATCCCAGCAAGCAGCTCAAAGCCTGCTTGAACCTTGGCCGGGCTGCAATCCTATTTTCGGCTACTTTAAGCCCGATGTCATATTACCGACAAGTCTTGGGCAACGAAGAAGACAGTTTAGGAATGATTTCACATTCATCATTTCCACCCCAAAATTGCCAGGTGATTATCGCCAACAACATCAATACACTATACGCCAACCGGGAAAATAGTCTGCAGCCGATCTGTGAGAACATTTACACCATGATCACTCAAAAGGTTGGCCATTACATGATGTTCTTCCCTTCAATGGCCTACCTGAACGCCACATTGAGTAAATTTGTCGAGCTGCATCCAGATATTGACGTTATCAACCAGCAGCCGGAAATGGACAATGCGGCCCGGACCGCCTTTTTGGATGCCTTTCGCACGGAAGATCATCAAACCAAGGTTGGCTTTGCTTTACTGGGTGGCATTTTTTCGGAAGGCATCGATCTGAAAAATGATCAGCTGATTGGCGTCGGCATTATCAGTGTCGGCCTTCCCGGCATGAACAAAGAATCCGACCTCATCAGAGACTACTTTGACTCATTGAACGGCCAAGGATTCTCATTTGCCTATCAGCTGCCAGGCTTTAATAACGTCAGCCAGGCCGCCGGACGGGTAATTCGCACTGACGAAGACAAAGGTGTGATCGTTTTGATGGATCAACGCTTCAACCAAACCCGTTACCGGCAAATTTTCCCCCAGAATTGGACCAACATTAAGGTCACCAATAATCCCAATCAGCTAAGAAATGCCCTGCAAAACTTTTGGCAGCACGGCAATCAGTAAGTGTTCTCGTGCCAAAAAAAGCGAATGGGTGTATACTAATAACGCTGTTCGTTAATCGAATTAAATCCAGGAGGGGTAATCTTGAAATTAGCAATGTATGATCATCAGCCAACATTTGTGGCGCTCCAAAACGGTCAGTTCTGGGGCGTTCCAATTATTGGTTACGACTCAATCGACGATATTTTAAACGATTGGCAGAACTTTTTGGCTAACGTACTCATTAATATTAACGACGATAAAATCATCGACAATGACAATGCCACTCAACTTGATCCACAACATTTTGAGCAGCCTGTTCAACATCCCCGTCAGCTGCCTGCTGTTGGCTTCAACTATCTCGATCACATGAAAGAAATGGACATTGTCAAACCAAAGCGGCCCAACATCTTCAATAAGTTTGTCAGCTCTTTAGCCGGCCCTCACAACTCGATTCATTTGAGTAGCGACACCGTCGACTGGGAATCCGAGCTCGTCGTTGTGATTGGCCGTGGTGGCCGCAACATTAGCCGTGAAGACGCTGAAGACGCCATTGCCGGCTACATGGTCGGCCAGGATATTTCCGATCGAACCGTTCAATCAATCGATGGTCCCAGTACGCAGTTTGACCTTGGAAAATCCTACAAGAATTATTCGCCGGTTGGCCCTTACATAACCACCATCGCTGACGTTGACGATATTGTCTCCAAGACCGTTACCACCAAGGTTAACGGCGAAATCATGCAGCAGGCGACAATTGATAAGATGATTTTTGATATTCAAACGCTGGTCTCTTACATTTCGAACGTCATTGAACTGTACCCCGGCGACCTAATCTTTACCGGAACTCCTAGTGGAACCGGCGTTGGCCGTGATCCGCAAGTCTTCTTAAAGTCCGGGGACCTGTTTACCAGTGAAATTGATGGTCTGGGAACCATCGAGACAAAGGTCAACTAATCAAGTCAGTTATTTTTAAAGAATTTCCAATTAAAAAAGCTGGAGCTAAATCGTTGTGATTTGGCTCCAGCTTTGTTAGTTTAAGTTTTAATTGCAAATTGATTCTGACTCATACTCGTCAATCTTACTTCTTGCGTAAAATTGAAACGCCTTCGGGTACCGTGAAATCCTTTTGAATCATGGTTAATTTGCCAGACTCGGGGTCACGCGTGTACAATGTAGCGTTGTCAGAATTTTGGTTCAAAGCGATCACAAAGGATTGATCATCGCTTAAATTAAAGTCGCGAGGAAAATCGCCTTCCGTTGAAATCCGCTGAATCAATGACAAATTACCGGATTCATCTGAACTGAAGACCGCAATCGAATTGTTCCCACGGTTGGAGACATACACGAAGCGCCCATCTTTGGAAACTCTGATGGCAGCGGCCCCATTATGTTCGGTCCAGTCATCGGGAATAGTCGAGTGAATGTCCCTTAACGACAGGACCCCTTTGTCGGCATCATAGTCCAATACGGCAACATTGCTGCTTAATTCGCCGACCAAATAAGCGACCTTCTTCTTGGCATCAAAGTAAATATGCCGTGGACCATAACCGTCTTGCATCTGCAGTTCGCTAACCGGCACTAATTTACCGTTGGCTTCCAAATCATAGATAAAGACTTTGTCGACGCCCAAATCAACGGCCACAACTCTACCTTCCGGTGTCAAATTGATATAGTGGGGATGAGGACCGTCCTGTTGCTCTTTTCGAAAGCCGAGGGTTCCCTTATCCATAATCCGGTCGGCCTTTGAAATTGAACCGTCATCGGCAATCCGGTAGGTGTTAACCGTTCCGGCATGATAATTGGCGGTGAAGACTAACCGCTTATCTTCGTCAACCGCAATGTAAGCCGGTGAAGTTTCCTGATCATGAACCGAGGCAATTGGTTTCAGTGGAAAATCATCGCTGGTACCATCCCATTCAACGAAGCCACCGGTCACGTCTCCCTTGTCATCTTTGACTTTGGTGATCGCGTAAATCCGCTTTTGATTGGATTCCGCAACGTAGGTTGGGTCAATGGCGCTGCCAACAAACGTTAAATTTTGTAATTTTTGATTTTCAGTATCTAATTCTAACTGATAAACACCTTTACTAATTCTTCTGGTATAGGTTCCTAGCAAGTATTTTTCTATCAAAATTTTCCCTCCAATAAAAGTTTATGTCTTCATTATGCCACAGATAAAACCTAACCAAAACACATTTGAAAGCTTTTTCACGAAAGGAACACATTTTATGACATCTTTTGAAAAATTTCATCCCGTCCTCACCGCCCACTTAACCCTTGATTGGCTGACCCAAACACCGGTAAAATCCATTGACGATCTGTTTTCCAAGCCGGCAGTTACAACCGCCAAGGCCGAGAAAATGCCCAGCCAAATCCTCGATACTGTTAAAGAGATCAATCACATAATGCGCCGGGTAATGAACGACAAGGAATTGACCTGGGGAATTACCGACTCCAACTCAGACGCGTTTGTGGGCATCATCAGCCTGCGCGGCTTTGAAGCAGCTGCCCCATCGGGATCAATTGAATTCATCATTGACCAGGATCACCGTGAGTATCTGGCAGAAGTTGTTGAAAGAGCTGTCCGATTTTCCCAGGATCATTTTGAATTCAATCAGCTTTCAATCACGTTTAATGATGTATCTTCACAAACCGCAAAAGAACTGAGTGGAATTGGTTTTGTAGGCGACGGCGAACAGCGGTTTACCATCCAACTTTAAACTAATTTCAAAGTAACAAAATTATTAACGACAATCCAATTCAGAATCGTTGCATATCCAGACCAAGCATATTAGAATTGTTCTAAAGTAACGATTGGATTATAATAACAGTAAAGAATAACAGAACGCTCCTCATGGAGGTGCCAATAATGACAAACACAACTTTAAAACGTTCCCTGGGTCAACTTAAAAAACAGGGCGTCCGGATTACTCCTCAACGAGAAGTGATCTTGGATTATTTGATTACCCACCATAATCACCCGGATGTCGAAACCATTCGCGACGGTATCGAAGACAAGTTGCCCAACCTCAGCGTGGCAACAATTTATAACACCCTCAAGATGCTGGTCGACAATGGCTTGGTCATTGAACTGCCAAATAACGATGGCGGCATCCGCTATGACTATTTTGGCGTTCCCCATTACCATGCAATCTGTGAAAATTGCGGCAAAATCATCGACATTTTTGATGATGACTATCCCGAATTAGTCAAACACGTTCAACAAACCACCAGAGAAAAAACCGACTTTTTGGTGACCGGTACCCAATTAGAGGTCACCGGGATTTGCCCGGATTGCCAGCGTAAACTCCACCTGGCCAAGCTTGCCAATAAATGATTATTACAGCGTTAAACTGTTGATATATCAGTCATTAGCTCGATAATTTAAGAATTTTGTCAAGAACTCTTAATATGATTGACAATTAGTACCGCAAAGCCCACGGGTACGCGTTAAATCGCTATCCGTGGGCTTTTTGTCCGGTTGAATTGTATCATGCAAATCGTATATATTAATGACCGTAGCTAATTACCACTATGTAAAAATAAAATAAACATTTAAAACGAAACTTAAAAAAATCTGCAATAAACACTTCTGAAGGGAATAATTAATTTGAAAAAAAGAGCGATTGTAACAGCCCTTTGCTCGCTGACACTGGCGGCAATCGGCATGTTTGGACTAAGCAGCACTGCGGGGGCTAGCAGTGTCAACGATTATATTGCCAATAACAATATCGGCCATGCCAGTGTTACATCATCGGTGTGGAGCGGTTTTCCAAAGAACGCCTACCGAAACGGAACCGGTAAGCCTGAAGGGGTCGTCGTTCATGAAACTGCCAACCCCAACTCAACGATTTATAACGAAATTGCGTACATGAAGAAGAATTATAATAACGCATTTGTCCATTCTTTCGTTGATGCCAGTCGAATCATCAACATCGCCAACACCAACTACTTGGCTTGGGGTGCCGGCTATCCGGCCAATGCCCGCTTTGTCCAGTTTGAACAGGTCGAAGTCCACAGCAAGTCAGCGTTTGCCCACGAAATTGCCAACGCAGCTTACTACACCGCCTACATTTTGGATAAGTATGGCTTAAAGCCTAATGATGCAGCGTATGACGGCAAGGGAACTGTTTGGTCTCACGGGGGTGTCTCCAAATATCTGGGCGGTACTAATCACACCGATCCAGCCGGCTACTATGCATCAGCAGGTAAGAAATATTTCGGTGCCAGCTATACGTTTGCCCAATTTTATCAATTGGTTAAGACAACCTACAATAATTTGGCAGACGATGGCGCAGCCCATGGGTCATTAACCGCTTCATCAGCAAAAACAGCGTATGACAAGGTCACATACGCCAAAGCAGATACAAAGGCGTCATTAGGAGACAACTACAAGTCATACAGATTATATAATCACGTTAAGAATTCACGATCCGGGGTCAAATCATATTCGTGGTCCTCAGTTGACGCTTCCGTTGGTAAGAAGGTCTATATTGATGACATCGGGACTAAATCAAACGGTCACGACTGGTATCGGATTACCTTCTCCACCGACAGTGGTGCGCAAAAATATTGGGTCTACGAAAAAGCCCTTGACCTAATCAATTGACATCATTTATGAATTAATATATGATTATGACAATTTAGAAGACCAAGTAGTGTGCGTACAGAGAAAGTGCCGTCGGCTGAAAGGCATTTAAGAACACGAATCCTATCTTCAAGACGATTGCCCTAATCAGGCACGGATTTTTCCGTTATAAAACAAAAAGTGTGAAGCCTGGCTTTGAATGAGAATGGTACCGCCCGTTGTGGGTGTCTCAATTTCAAAGCAGGCTTTTTTTATACAAAAATATGGGGTGAGCAGATGGACAAACGGATTATTAACGCAAATCGAATCGTGGTCAAGGTTGGTACCAGCAGCCTGATCCACCCAAACGGTGCGGTCAACTTGAAGACTTTTGATGAGTTGGCGTACACTTTGAGCGCGCTGAATAACCAGGGCAAGCAACTTGTCCTGGTTTCCTCCGGGGCAATTGGGGTTGGCTTGAACAAAATGCACCTCAAGAAACGGCCAACCGAAATTGGTGCCCAGCAGGCCTTGGCTGCCATTGGTCAGTCAGAGTTGATGACGCTGTTTACGCAACGATTCGACCACTATCTGACAGATATTGCCCAAGTGCTTTTGACCCATGATATCTTTGATTATCCCAAGAGCAACCAGTTCGTTATGAACACCTTCAATTGTCTACTGCGGGACAATGTGATCCCGATTGTCAACGAGAATGACACCGTTGCCACTGACGAGTTGGACCACAAGACCACCTTTGGCGATAACGACCAACTTTCAGCAATCGTCGCCAGCCACGTGGATGCGGATTTACTGATCGTCTTGTCAGATGTCGACGGGTTCTATGATCAAAATCCTAATAAAGTCGCTGATGCCAACCTTATCAGAACCGTGAGTCACGTGGATGAAAATGAATTTGGTGTTGCCGGCGGAACCGGCAGCCGTTTTGGAACCGGCGGCATGCAAACCAAGCTGCTGGCCGCCAAACGAATGCTTGATGAAGACCGGATCATGGTTTTGGCCAACGGTGCCGATCCACGCATTATTTTTAAAATTTTAGCCGGCAAAGATGTGGGAACGATCTTTCAAAAGGAGAGTGTAGCTCATGAATGACAAATTAATCGAAATTGGCAAAAATGCCAAAGCTGCTGCTTATAAATTGAACCTGCTGGATACCGTGACCAAGAACCGAATCTTAAACGAATTTGCGATCGCCTTGGGGCAAAACACTGAGCTGATTCTTAGCGCTAATCAAAAAGACTTGGCTAACGCCACCGACATGCCCAGCAAATTTACCGACCGATTAAAGCTGACTTCCCAACGGATTACTGACATGGCCGAGGGCCTCCGCCAAGTGGCCGGACTGGCCGATCCCATCGGTGATATCGACAAGGGCTGGGAGAATGACGCCGGCTTAAACATTGAAAAAAAACGGGTTCCATTAGGCGTCATCGCCATGATTTTTGAAGCCCGGCCCAACGTTACTGTCGACGCCTCCGCTTTGACATTTAAGAGTGGCAACGCCGTCATCTTGCGTGGTGGCAAGGAAGCCATCAACACCAATTTGGCGCTGGCTGAGGTTCTCCGGCAAGTTCTAAAAGCGAACCAGTTAGACGAAAATGCCATTCAGATTCTGCATGATACCAGCCATGATACGGCCAATGACCTGATGCATTTGAATCAATACGTTGACGTTTTGATTCCACGAGGCGGGGCCGGCTTAATCAATGCCGTCGTGAAAAACTCGACGGTCCCTGTCATTGAGACGGGTGCCGGCAACTGTCACGTTTACGTTGACAAGGATGCCGAGTTACAAATGGCCATTGACATCGTCGTTAATGCCAAAGTCCAACGCCCATCTGTCTGCAACGCCGCTGAGAAGCTGTTGATCCACCGGGATGTAGCTGAAAGCATGCTGCCGGCAATCGCTCAGGCGCTGGAGGACCACGGCGTTGAGCTTCGTGGTGATGAAGCCAGCCGGCAAATTGTCTCCTCAATTACCCCGGCGACTCAAGACGACTGGTCAACCGAATACAACGATTTGATTATGGCTGTTAAAGTCGTTGACGACGAGCAGGCCGCAATCGAACACATCAATCAATACTCCACCGGCCACTCTGAAGTGATCATTTCCGATAACTATCAAAGCGGTCAGGAATTCTTGAATAAAATCGACTCCGCCTGCGTTTACGTAAATGCCTCCACCCGATTTACCGATGGCTTCGAGTTTGGCTTCGGTGCAGAAATTGGCATTAGCACCCAAAAGCTCCACGCCAGAGGACCCATGGGCTTGAACGAATTGACTACCACCAAATATGTCATTCGGGGCAATGGGCAGGTTAGAAAATAACGAGTTTAATAAGCATATTGATGAGACCGGGAGACTGGGACAAAATGAAAGATTCTGTTCCAGCCTCTATTTGCGTCCGAATGTTATCTGGCAGAACTGTGCGCCAATAAGCAGCTTCCGGCCGTATAAGGGGATTACCCAAACATCCAAGCCCTGGATATTTGGGTAATCCCCTTATCCTCTGGAAGCAAACCGCTTATTGGCCCACGCTGCCGTTTTTTATTGAAAATACGTTGTCTTTCACTTCCCTTTTGTGACCAGATGACGTATACTGTATTTAGTTAGCCGGCTAACTAAATAAAGAAAGGGGACCAATCGTGAGTTATTACAACTTTGTCGATCGACCCAGCAAGCAGCGGATTCAAGAGATGGCCGATCAATTACACTTGGCAGTATCACCTGATGCGGTGCATTTATTCTTGGATTTTCAACTAGCCTATCGGGAGGTCGAAAAGAACTATGAAAGTCTGGTGGCGAGTTTTGACCTAAGCGAATCCAGGTTCATCATCCTGATGTTCTTGTATTATGCAGATGACAAACAGCTTCTGCCCTCTGAGATTGCACACAAATTGGGAGTTACCAAGCCAACGATCAGTAAGTTGTTGCGGGGGATGGAACAACAAGGTCTTGTCAGCAGTCACCAGTCTTCAACTGACAAGCGGGTTCGGGATATTCAGTTAACACCTGCAGGTGAAAAACTGCTACGAACTTTTTTGCCCTATAACTATCGGTCCAGTTCCCTACTATTTGAAGATTTTACTGACGAAGAAAAACAACAATTCGCGCATTTACTACGAAAACTACTCAAATCCAAAGACAAGATCCAACAACTGGAGGAAGACTATCATGAACACAGAAAAAATTAATTTACTAGAAACCTATTTAAGCCTGTACATTAACCCCATGGACGTTTTAAAAGCCGGTCAAACCGGTCAGTCGCCCTATGTGATTTTAGACGTTCGAAATGCCCCTGCCCAGATTAAAAAAGACCAGATCAAAGGCGCAGTTGCCATGCCAGCCAAAGACTTGGCAGCTCATCTGAGTGAACTGGACAAAGCTAAAACCTACGTGGTTTACGACTGGAATGGCGGCACAATCTTGGGTAAACAAGCTGTTTTGATCCTACTCAAAGCCGGATTTGACGCATTCGAACTTGCCGGTTCCCTGGAAGGCTGGAAAGGCATGAACCTGCCACTGGAAACCATTCAATAATTTTGGACGCATTTCATTTGAACAACAGACACCAAGAAGGCCGAAACATTAGAGAAATCCTGATGTTTCGGCCTTTAGTCTGTCTATTTGAATTTACTTCAGTAAATGGTGCTGTTGCAGATATTGCTTAGCCACAGCCGCGGCCGAACGATGTTTAACGGTCACTTGGTAATTCATCTCCTGCATGTCACGGGTTGTGATTTTGCCTGCTAATCGACTGAGGGCGCGAACCACTTGTGGATGCGTCTTGGCAAACTGGTCGGTCATCAATGGCGCGCCTTGATATGGTGGGAAGAATTGTTTGGAATCCTTGAGCACCACCAAATGATACTCCCTGATTTGCGGATCGGTGGTGTAAGCGTCGGTGACGTCGACCCGGCCATCTGCCAAGGCGACATACCGTAGAGAGGGCTCCATTGTCCGAACTGATTTTAATTGGAAATGATAGGCTTTTCGCAATCCTGGGTAACCGTCGGACTGCTGGTAAAAGTCGGGATCAAAGGCGCCGGTTAATTGGCTGCCAACCCGTTGCAAATCCGCAATTGTGCGTAAATGATACTTTTTAGCGGTCGACTGACGGACGGTAATCGCATAGCCGTTTTGGTAGGCCATTGGTTTCAGATACCGCATATGGAATTTTTGACTCAAGGCATTTTTAGCATCCCTGTAGGCCAATTGAGGCTCGCTATTCACCTTTTTGGGGGAATGAACCAGTGATTGGAGAACCGTGCCGGTAAATTCAGGATAAACGTCAATTTGGTCACTCTGCAGTGCTTTGAAGAGAAAACTGGTTCCGCCGAAGTTGGGTTTAAGTTGGACTTTTGTCTGTAGGCTCTCTTGTTTGACCAAGTCTTTATACATATTGATCAAAATTTCCGGCTCACCGCCCATTTTCCCAGCAATCGTAATCGTTTGGGACGGCTTGTTGAACAAGGACCACCCTAATCCCGCGCCACCGAGGATCAGTACTACTAAGACGCCGATTCCCAGCTTTTTGAAAGAAAATTGAGATAAGACTTTGATTAACCAACTGGCAACCAGGGCCAAGATGGCTGATAAAACTGCGCCAACGATTAAGGCGGCATTGTTGTTAGTCTGAATGCCTAACAGGATATATGTTCCAAGGCCGCCACCGCCAATTAAAGCGGCCAGGGTGGCCGTCCCAATCACCAGGACAGTCGCAATTCGGATTCCCGAAAGAATCATCGGCATCGCTAATGGCAATTCAATCCGGAACAATTTGAACCGTTTGGTCACGCCCAAAGCGTCGGCAGCTTCCAACAACACTGGATCAATGTGGGTCAGGCCGGCATAGGTATTTTGGAAGATTGGCATAATTGCGTACAGCACCAAGGCAATAATTGCCGGTACCGTGCCAATCCCAACAAACGGGATCAGAATTCCCAAAACTGCCAGGCTGGGGATCGTCTGAATCACGCCGGCAATTTGTGAAATGATTTCGCCGATTTTTGGCCGGTTCACCAAACCAATCGCTAAAGGAATCGCAATCACGATGGTAATCAAGATCGCAATCAATGAGATTTCGATATGCTGCCAAAGGGCTTGCATGATGGCAGCGGCATTTTTATCAACATATGCCACGACTTCGTCAATCATTTGTCGGCTCCTTTCCCAAATCGGCGACATAAGAAATCAAGTCACTTTGCGTCAGAATGGCACCGTCCACCAAAATCAGCTGGCTGGGATTTTTTTCCAACAGGCCGGCCCATTCATAGACTGTCTGGCTGTTCTGCAGCGTAATCGCCTGGTCATCTTTACCAACTGGACGCCCCAGGCCGGCATTAAGCACTTGTTTTAAAAGTCTGGTGCCGGAATTGTCGACGTCAAAGAACCGTTTGACAAACTCATCGGCGGGATTGGCCATCAAATAATCCGGCTCACCTTCCTGTAAAAGAACCCCATTATGAATAACCGCCAATCTATCAGCGAGTAAAAACGCTTCGTGCATATCGTGAGTCACGAATACAATCGTGGTGTCAATTTGTTGATGGAGGTTCAAAATAATCTTCTGCAGTTGCCTACGGGATACCGGGTCAAGGGCGCTGAAGGGTTCATCCATCAACACCAACTTGGGGCGGGCAGCCAGGGCCCGGACAATGCCGACTCGCTGAGCTTCCCCACCCGATAATTCGTCAGGCATCCGGTTCAAAAATTGATCAGGGTCCAAATTAACTTTGCTCATCAATTCAACCACCCGGTCATGCTTTTTTTGAGCCGGCCATCCCAAGTTATCAAGTTGAATGGTGGCATTTTGTTCAACGGTCATATTGGGAAACAGCGCCCCGGTTTGTAGAACGTAGCCAATGTGTCGCCGCAATTTTTGTAAGTGACTGTCGGCGACGTCCTCGCCGTCAATTTTGACCGTACCGCTGGTTGGTACCACTAAACGGTTAATTGTCTTTAGAAGGGTCGTTTTCCCACTTCCGGAAGGGCCGACCAACACAAAAAGCTCACCATCATCAATGGTGAGGTTCAAATCTTTCAATGCAAATTGGCCGTCAAACTTTTTTGTGACATTCGTAAACTCAATCAATGTCGATCACCTCGTAAAATCCATGGTGTTTTAAATATACTCATTTTGACGATCGAACACAACTCAATGCTTTAACTGGGCTTTGTGGAGCCGCTTCAACTTGAAACTCATCAGCCAAGTCGTAACGGGAATCGTCGTAACGACCCCGATTAAGGAAACCACAATCGCGATCAATTCCGCAGCAAACACCTTGTCGTTAAGAATATCGCCGAAGGAATAATTCAAGCCATAGAACCAAATGAATAACGCCAACGAACTGCCAAAGAAGCCAAAGAACAGAGTATTAACGGCCGTTCCTATGATTTGTTTGCCAATCACGGTGCCATCCAAGAAGAGCTGTTCACTTTTAATGGCTTGATGTTGAGTTATAATTTCATCCAAGCCAGAGGCAATCGCAATTGCGGCTTCCGCGACCGCTCCCAATGAACTCAGAATGGCGGTTGCAATCGCAATTTTCGTGAAATCAATGCCGACATACGTTGAGAGGCCTTCAAGTTCCTCGCTGTCTTCCAAACCAAAACCGCCAACCTGGGCCCAATATTCAATCGGAATAATAATGACTACAATCAATATCAAAACAATCACCGAAGCCTGAAAGGCCGTGGTCGAGGCGTTGTCACTGGCACTGCTCCAAAAAATGGTGATGGACAGTAAAATCACGCTGGCGACAATCGTGACGATAATTGGCGGCAGATGAAAGGCAATCAGCACAATCGTGAAAAAGAGAATGCCAAAATTAACCACCAGGCTGAGAAATGAGGTGATGCCCTGTTTGCCGCCAACAATGATCATCAAGACCAGTAGAACAATCCCCAAGGCTGTAATAGCTCCCATTAGCGTTCATCCCCTTTAATCCAGAGTCCGGCAAAGGCACTCGATAAAATCACCGTCAGGACGATCCCAATGCCGCTAATCAGGCTGGAAGTCATCCCCAATGACATGTTCATCGAAAACGAATAGTGCCAGGTGTTGCCATTTTTTAAGTAAAGTAAGGTCATCGCCAGGGTTTCGGCCATGAAGATGAAGAACAAAACGTTAATCAGGGGCCCCATAATCGATTTGCCAATTTGTCTGCCTGATTTAAAAATCGCCATTCGAGACAGTTCCGGGCGCTCCTGCTTCAACGTCGCCAAAGAAGCGACAATATCGGTGGCCTCATCCATGACGGCTCCCAGCACCCCAATCAGGACTTCGGCGATAAACAATGGCTTGGGCAGCTGAGTAACGTACTGCATCGACTCATAATAGATACCCCGCTCGTTGGTGAGGCCGAAGACGATCAACGTAATCAAGATCGTTGCCGCCGTCGCGCACAGAACCGCCGACAACGTCACCAGCATTTTCTTGCTCCAGCCCATAACCAGCAGTAAGGTCACAAAGCAGAAAATAACGGCCAAAACGCTAAAAATCCAGATAACCGCAGCCCCGTTATTATTGTGGTCAAGCTTAACAGCTATCCAGAACAGAATCGTGTTGATCAGGATGCTGGAAATCACCGTCACACCGCGCAATTTAAGAATGACAAATAACAGGCTGATGGCAATCGCAAATAGAAAGGCAATCGGCGCATCCCGCTTAATATCTTTAACTGTGGCGTGTAGTTTGGGCTGAGTATGTAACGTAATAAAGAGCTTTTGTCCCTTGGTATATTGATGGTCCATTGCATGCGAATCTGAGTAGGCATTCTTAATGCTTAATTTTTGACCAGCATACTTCCCGTTGGTAATCGTGCCGAAAAGCTGCTGATTGTGGTAATGATCGACATTTTGAAACTCATCGGTCATCTTGATTGCTTTGCCGTTTTGCACCCGGTCCACCCGATAAATGGTCTGCTGGTACAGGCCATCATTGTGCTGGCAAAAAAAGGCCGCTAAAAAACAAAAGGCGACGACCAGGACAATCTGAAGCCACGTCATTTTACTCGTTAATTTAGAGTTCATATTGCACATCTTTTCAGATTAATTTTAGAATTATTGTAACATCTGTAGAAAAAGAAGCGTGGATTTATTTGGAATCGTTAGGAAAGTGAAAGATTCACCGGATTAAAAAAGCCGGTGACAAGGATAACTCCTTGATCACCAGCTATTCATCAGGTTTTACAAACCCGGTTACTCATTATTTTTTATAATCGACAACCATCACATTAACTGTTGAATGCCGGACAACGTAAGCTGTTGTGGAACCCAGAATCGCTCTGGATATCCCGTTGACCCCGGACTTTCCAATGACGATCAACGAAGCGTCATACTTTTCGGGTAATTCTTTGGCAATTTGAATCTTTGGGACTCCAACAACGAAGTGGGTTTCGACTTTAGCGCCCTTCTTCTCGGCAATTTCTCGGGCATCGTCCAAAATTTCTTCTGCCCGCTCACGGAACGACTCCATCACGTCCTGGCCCAGCGTCACGCCGTACTGAACATAACGTTGATCACTGGCGACCGAAACAATCTGCAGGGTGGCATCAAATGACTTGGCCAAATCAGCAGCTTCTTCCACCGCCCTCATTGCATTGTCACTACCATCAACTGGAACCAAAATTGTGTCATACATCTCCAACACCTCCGAATCTGACTATCTAAGTTAATCATACCATTGTGTGATGGAATAAACATAAATCAAGTCCGGATAAATCTACTCAAAGCTCAGATGCGAAATAATTGTTTTGTTATCTGCCAACTCGGCATGCCGTTCTTTTAACCGGTCGTCATAGGTAGCAAGCAGATATTTTTCTTCGGCAGACTCACCGACCAACTCAGGGAAATGGATCTCACTGATTTCATTGGTGACGATCAGCGTGCAAAAAGCCATAAAGGCAACCTGAACGTCTTTGGTCTTGGTATCGGTGGTCAAAAATTTGGTAAAGACCTCCACCGCACGCTTACTGCTGCCAGTGACATAGGAGATGCACGTTAAAATCTCATTGGGCCGGGCAGGTGATAGGAACTGGACATGGTCATAGCCCGCGGTCACAAAGGACAAATTTCCCGGGAGAAATTTCACCCCGGCCAAACCGGCATTGGCATCCAAAATTCGTAAGGTTTCGCCGCCAAATTGAATTCGATTGTTATTCAACTGGGCTGGAAACACATAGCTTTCATGAATCGCCCTGGTGTCTGAGCACTTGATCGTTTCGATGATAATCGCCTCCAAATTCAACGGATTTTCAATCACTTGCTAATAAAATCTACACATACAATGATAACCTTTTCATGCCTATAATAGCAAGCTTTTTAAGTGTTATATGAAAGGATTGTGAACGAAATATTAAATTATTCAGCTGCTTATTGTAAGCGATTTCACATAGGTGTAAACTTAGGTTGTTGATGGTAAGAAGTTTTTCATTCTAGGAGGTCATAATTATGAAAGCAGTACGTATTTATGGTGAAAAGGATATCAGAGTTGAAGACGTTGAGATTCCAGAACCAAAGGATGATCAAGTTCAAATTAAAGTTAAATATTGTGGAATTTGTGGAAGTGATTTGCACGCCTATCTCGAAGGCTGGGGCCTGCCAACCGTTCCTTATCCGTTAACCGGTAAAACCGTGCCAATTACGCTGGGGCACGAATTCTCAGGTGAAATTGTTAAAGTCGGTAAAGACGTTGACGACTTACAAGTTGGTGACCACGTTGCCGTTGAACCACTTTTAGCTTGCGGCAAATGTGAAAACTGTCGGGCAGGAAACTATAACTTCTGTAACCGTGCCGTTTCAACTGATGGCGCCGGCAACTTCCTGGGCTTCTCAGAAGATGGTGGGATGGCTGAATTTGCCAACGTTCAAGGGGTCTTTGCCCACAAGATGCCAAAAGACATGGACTTTGAATTAGGTGCTTTGGCAGAACCAACCGCCGTTGTTTACGAAGCTATCAAGAAGAGTCATTTGCGTGAAGGCCAAAACGTTGCTGTCATGGGAGCCGGCCCAATTGGCTTGCTGGAAGCTGTTTTAGCTAAGATCGCAGGTGCCAACCACGTATACATCGTTGATGTTTCCAAAGTTCGTTTGGACAAAGCCAAGGAATTAGGCATTGAACATGTCCTTGACCCAAGCCAAGACGACGTTGAAAAGATCATCAAACAAGACTTACCAAATGGTGTGGACATTACCTTCGAATGTGCCGGCGTTCAAGCAACCTTCGATTCAGCATTGAAAGTTACGAAGCGAACCGGAATTATTCAAGTAGTTGCCCTCTATGCAAAACCAGTTACCATGAACATGACTGATGACCTGATTATGCAAGGTAAAGACGTTATCACAACCCTCTGCTACAACAACTCATTCCCGAATGTGTTAGGCATTATTGATAATCACAAGGATCTGTTCAAGAAAGTGGTCACTAAGAAAATTAGCTTGGATAATGCATTGGAAGACGGCATTAAAGCTCTCTCAACCGATAAATCACAAGTTAAGATTATGATCGATCCATCACTGTAATCATCTAGTAAGTTAACGAGAAAGTAGGAAGACCGGCAACGATGAACAAAAAATGTTCATCGTTGCCGGTCTTTTCTTTGTTAGAGAAGTTGCTCATTGGGCTTAAAGAATAACCAACAGATATTCAATCCATCGGCAAAAACATATGTTATAATCTTCATATGAAAGGAATGACATATATGACTGATGACCCCGTTTCAATCAACTCAATCGTTCTCATTGATAACCGACATTTGTCAGAATCGGAACGGATTTTTAAATTACTTAGTAATCCCAACCGGCTGCAGATGCTAAAAGTCCTTGCGCAGCAGGAACTGAACGTCAGTGAGCTGGGAAATCTGCTTGGTTTGGAGCAGTCCTACGTTTCCCACCAATTAGCATTATTAAGGAAACATCAGCTGGTGTCATCCCACCGCGACGGCAAAGCCAACTATTATCAACTGGATGATCCCCACATCCTCTACGTCATCAATGAGATGCTCAAGCATGCTGATCACGTTATCAGGGGTAAAAAGCATGGAGAGTAACACTGATTCACAAACACTAGTTGTCCGCAGCCTCCACACTGAATACTTTTCAACGGCCTGGATGGCTTTCGAATTCATGGTTGGGTTTTATTCAGGTCTCAAAGCCGGCTCAATTCTGTTAATCGCATTTGGGCTGGATAGTTTTTTAGAGATTATTTCTGGAAGCACGCTCATTTGGCGACTACGAAAGGAAAATACTGGTGCCGGCCCTGAAGCAATCGAACGGGCAGAAAAGCGCTCCTCATTAATTGTTGGGATCGTTTTACTGTTGCTGGCTGTTTATGTCACCGCCGTGTCACTGTTTAACCTATTCACTCACGCAACGGCAGACACCAGTTATTCTGGTATCGCCATTGGGATTGCCTCGGTTTTATTAATGCCCATTTTGATGGTCCGGAAACAGTCATTGGGCAAAGCGCTCCACTCAGATGCCCTCGTTGAAGATGGCATGTGCAACATCACCTGTGCCTACATGGCTGCGACAGTCTTAATCGGCGCACTGTTAACCGCGCTGCTCAACTGGTGGTGGGCTGACTCAGTCGCAGCTTTGATTTTAGTGTATTTTATTGCCAGTGAAGGATGGGAGTCGTTTCAGGAAGGGCATGCCAAATAGAGTGGGGCACGAGGCGTTTTGATCCCGGCCATTTAACGCAAGTATGGCCAAAGCATCTCCAATTCTATTCTCATTTTTATCATTTTGAATATTACATTGAGGAAACGTGGGAATTAAAGCAGTTTCCGGCCATATAAGCCAGCAATCCAAATATCCAAACGCGGGATATTCGGATTGCTGGCTTATATTCTGGAAACTAACCGCTTTAATTCCCACTCTGGCTTACATTCCCATAACCAGCCGAATTACACCAAGCGAAATAACCCCCACTACCACAATCACGAGCAGATTTTTGGAAATGACTGCTGCCAGCACTGTCGGCAGTGAAGCGAGGAAATTTTCCCAGTCAATCGATGGTAAGTGACCGACGTGTTGAACAAATAAATTCTCAAACCATAGCGCTGACATAATCGCAATTGGAACAAAACTCAAGAATTCCACGACGCCTTTAGACAGCTGAAATTTTTTCAGCACGACAAACGGGGTAATTCGAGACAGCCAAGTGACGATGCCCGTGCCAATGATTGTCAGCAGCACAAAATTAAAAGAAGGCATGTTTCATCACCACCCCAAAGCTGCAGGCCACAAGGGTCACCAGCAAAATTAATAAACTGCTTGGGATGAAGATCAAGCCCAAGTAAATTGCAACCAACACAAACCCGACCACGATCAGTTGCAAGTTGAATTTGATTGATTTGTCGCTAATCAATTGCAGATACAGTAAACCAATGAACATCGCTACCAGAGCAAAATCCAAGCCAAATTTTTCAGGATTGCTGATGAAATTCCCTAGAACCGCACCAACCAACGAAGAAAGAATCCAAGTCATGTAAGAAATGACGTTGGCGGTATTGAACCAAGCGAAGTTCAGATGGTTATCAGAATAATTCAGCTTGTTCATCCCTAAAGCAAAACTTTCATCCGTCAGCAATGTCCCAACCAAAATATTTTTAAACATGCTGTCATACTTAAAATAAGAGGCCAAAGTCGTGCTCATCAGAATCATCCGCGAGTTGACCAAAAAAACGGAAAAAATAATTGAAAAAATGGGGCTGTGGGTCACCAGCATACTGACAATAACGAACTGTGCCGACCCAGCATATGTAATAATGGACATCAACGTTACCAACAGTGGGCTTAATCCAGCGGCTTTGCCGACAATGCCGAAAGCCACACCAATTCCTATGTATCCAAATACCGTTGGCAATGTATCCTTTGAAGCGGCAGAAACAGTTAAATCACCATTCATTTAACACACTCCTTCTTTGTGACATGAGAATGTAACTTATTAGTATTAGTAAAATTTTAATGGTGTTCTAATTTAAAGTCAATGATATTTAGATAAGAAAATCCTGAAGTTCAGTCATTATACTGAATTTCAGGATTTTGTTAGTTAGCCAGTGCTCTTTGGTAGGCATCATACGTCCCGGGATCAAAACACACCATCGTCACATCAAGCGGTGCGTCAAACGTTCGAATGGCGTCAATGGCAATCTTAGCAGCCTTATCAAGTGGAAAATCATAGACCCCTGTACTAATCGAGGGAAAAGCGACCGTCTGGCAATGATTTTCCACTGCCCGTTTGAGGCTATTCACATACGAATTTCGCAGTAATTGCGGTTCATTGTTATGTCCGCCACGCCAAATCGGCCCGGGAGTGTGAATCACAAATTTCGCCGGCAATCTAAACCCGGGTGTAACTTTGGCTTCTCCGGTCGGACAACCATTGAGCTTCCGGCAGGCCTCGTCGAGCTCTGGACCAGCTGCGCGATGAATTGCCCCATCAACACCGCCACCACCGCTCAAGGCGGTATTAGCGGCATTCACGATCGCGTCAACCTGCATTGTGGTGATATCTCCTTTGATCAACTTAAATTGTGCCATGGTTTCACATCACTTTCTATGGGCTTTCTCCCATGCTTTGATTTGTTCCAAACGTTTTTTGAAGCGGACTTCATTGCCTTGCTCGGTCGGTTCATAATACGTGTGGCCAACCAGAGAATCCGGCATTGTCTGCATATTAGTCAACTTATCTTTGGCTTCGTGAGCATATTGATAGCCCTTGCCATAACCCAGCTTGGACATCAACGAGGTTGGCGCATTGCGCAACTGCAGCGGCACCGGCTCGTTAATTGAGTGCTTGACGTCGGTTTCAGCACCCAGGGTTGCCTTATACACGGCATTGGACTTGGGGGCCAAGGACAAGTAAATCGCGCACTCCGTCAAATGGACGTTACATTCCGGCATCCCCAAAAATTGGCAGGCCTGAAATACATTAATTGCCACGTTCAAGGCGTTAGTATCAGCCAAACCAATGTCCTCACTGGCAAACCGGACCATTCGGCGGGCGATATACAAGGGATCTTCGCCGCCGCTCAGCATCCGGGTCAGCCAGTACACGGCAGCGTCCGGGTCACTATTTCGCATTGATTTATGGAGCGCAGAAATAATGTTGTAATGTTCCTCGCCATGCTTATCGTACAGAAATGACTTGGTATTCATCAACTGGTGGAGATTGTCGGTCGACACTGTCACCTTGCCATCCTGCTTGGGACTGTTGTTAACCGCCATTTCCAAGGTGTTTAAGGCAACCCTGGCATCGCCATTGGCAAATTCGGCAACTTCTTTAACCGCTTGATCGTCAATCGAAATGGTTTCTTTTGGAAAAGCTGCTGGATTTTTCAGCGTCTGATGAATCAGCTGAACGATGTCATCGGTCTCCAAAGGTTGAAGCACGAATACTTTGCACCGTGATAACAAGGCTGAATTGATCTCAAACGATGGATTTTCCGTCGTTGCCCCGATCAGAGTAATGCTGCCCCGCTCCACGAATGGCAAAAAGGCATCCTGCTGGGCTTTATTGAATCGGTGAATTTCATCGACGAAAACAATTGTCTTGCCGCCCATCTCCCGGTTCGCCTCGGCGTCTTTCATAATCTCTCTGATTTCTTTGATGCCGCTGGTGACGGCACTGAAAGTGACAAACTTGGCCTGCGTTTTTTTGGCAATGATCTCCGCCAAAGTTGTCTTCCCAACACCAGGCGGTCCCCAGAAAATAATTGAGGGCAACTGGTCACTTTCAATAATTTCTCTCAGCACTTTGCCTTTGCCAACCAGCTGATGCTGACCGACAAATTGGTCCAGTGTCTTTGGCCGGACCCGGCTGGCTAAGGGCTGATTGCCGTCCTGGTTGCCGGCAAATAATGATTCCTGTTTCATGAAGACACCTCCTGACAAATGAAACTGCTATGTATATGCCCATTATACGAACGCATGTTCTAAACGTCAACTCTACCTTTATTTTAGCGCACTCAGCTTTCATTGACCGAATTTCGCAACTTATGGCCTGGCTGATTGTCTTCCTCTCAGGCAATGTCAAAGTGACCCGAATTAATAAGACTCTCAAGCAACGCAATCAATCCCAGAATAAATCGTGATTTGATGGGTGATAATTTCCCCTCAACAATAACAAACAGGTTATAATTAAGCTGAATTTATGGGCTGTCTGTTTGTTTTTTGAGGGAGATGGCAAAATGTCATATAACAATAACTTCTATCGGGAGCCGGCATTTTGGCTGAGCATCTGTGCGGCTGCCGTGGGCTTGATGTCCCTATTTCTTGGTAATGCGGTCCAGTACAGCATCATCTGGTGGCTGCAATTGCTGATCGTCGTCATTGCACTGATTGGGATTTTTTATTTCTTTTCGAAATATTCAAAGGATCAGGAAAATAAGAATAAACATTTATAGCACTAGAATCATCAAAGGCGCCCCGTTTCTAACCAGAAACGAAGCGCCTTTAATGCTTTAACTATGACAAATTAATCCGTTTTCGATACTTCCGAACCAGTCCGAGGCCTAACAACCCCAGCCAGCCAACAATCGACAAAGCGGTGAACAAGCCATTGAATTTAACTCCACGGCTTTGAATGCTGATTTTGGCTTGCTTGACGGTCTGTGGAATGGTGAGCTTAAAGGTCCCCCGATTCGAAGTTGCCGGCTTTTGGATGGTTTTGCCATTGAATTTGACCGTGTAATTCATCCCGGCATAGTGGACAAATGGCAAATCCAATGTGGTTCCCTTTTTCATCGGCACGGCCAGCTGGTAAGAAAGCGAATTGTTGCCTGGATGCAAACTGGCCGTGGCAATTTCAAATCGCTGTCCGTTTAAAATGGTCACCTTGTTGGCCAGATCATCAATGTGCTTGCCGGCAGTCATTGGTAAGTAATCGGTCCGCCCGGAACCGTTATCGGTTGGGAACTGATTCTGATAATCCTGGTTGTTCACCTTGTAATTTTGCAGGTTCAGGTTGGAACGTGGAATTTGATGCGTTGGGGTTGCTTTGTAGGTTAACTCAGGCTGACTGGTGCGGTTGAACTGATTATCATACGGGTTCTGATCGGTAGCTACGTTCATTGAATACATCGCTGAATAATCAAATGAATTAATCAGACAAAGACTTGCAACAATCACCAGTGCACTGACGCCGATCGTTCTGCGACTGAACTGGGTTGCCAACAGATAACTGCCAAAAGCGGCAATGAACATTACTAAAACCGGAATAATGCGGTGCCCACTTTGAATGGCCTCGATTCCATTAAGCAATGGAATGTGATGAATTAAATTCCATGGGAACAAGTTGGATAACACAAACAACGTTACAAAACTACTAAAGTAGGCATATCGACCAATTGGCGGCACCCGTTTGATGAAGAAGCCCCCAAAGATCAACAGCAGCAATAAAATCAGGCCGATTCCTTTGTTGGCCAGACTCTGGTTCAGCCAGGTGAACAAACTTTGCGGATCTGCATACAGTGTTTGCGGATTCGGTCGCATCAATTTTTGGCTCATCGCCAACACCGCGATCGGTCCCCAAACGATCAGACTCAAAATTAAACTATAAACGGCGGCGATGCCAATCTTCATCAATCGAGCCGCCCGTTCTTTAACCGGCTGCTTGGTGAAAAAGGCCAGGTAAAACACCAATAAGGCGATGACCACAATCAACGTCGTCGGTGCGTGCGCGTACATGATCCCGGTAACCCCAATGGTGAGCAGGTACCAGCGATTAGTATCTTCGAACATCACCTCGTAAAGACCGGCAAAGGCCAGTGGGATGAATGGGTAGGCCAGAAATTCACCAAACTGAGTGGTGATGATTTCCATCACCAAATAAGTAGTCAGTCCATATAAGATGGCAAAATAAAATGAAATTCGGCTGGACTTGGAAACCAATTTCATACTGTAATAAGCAATCACCAGTGTGGCGAACACAACCAGGACGTAGGCAAAATAAATCGCGCTAATCGGTGAAAGCACGAACCGCAGCCCGGCAAATATGTACAGCCAAATCCATGGGTAGCAGGCCACCACCGCATCCCCAATTTGATTAAATGTCCGGGTGGCAATGTGGCTGAATGGCGCTCCGTTTTGGAGATTGGCCAGCATTTCCTCAATCCGGCTCAAATGAAACTGTAAGTCCGGGCCGGAATAGACGTGCATCGTCAGCCAAAACGGCAAAACTGCAAGCAAAGATAGACAAAAAAAGCCGAGGTTGATGACCAGCCCCTGATGCTGGCGAAACTTGGAAAGTAATTGTTGAGACATAAAAAATGGACCTCCTAATAAAAATTAGCGGTCCCCCCTGTCGCTGTTGTATTTTATGATACGAGATATCCGGTCAAAATTCAAATCTTATTCTGACATTAGTGGATGGTGCAAAAAACAACTCTTCCAATTATGAAAGAGTTGTCTTAATGGGGAAAATAACACGTGTAAAAAGATTAAACTTAACGGTCAATCGTATCCGCAGTCATGTGGAATACGTCAGAAAGTGAAGTCGTCTTGTCAGCAAACTTCTTGTTCAAAATCAACTGACGAAAATCTTCGACTGAGATATTTTCAGTATCTTTAATTGGGAATGCCTGACCGGTGTATGAACCGGTTATTAACGTGATCACCAAACCATTCTTGCTGTCCAAATGAACTTGGTAATTCTCAAAGTAGATCCCATCATCATAACTACCGGACAAAAACTTGTGAGTTGCAAAATAGTCCGAAATAAAATCATTGAACTTCTCTTTTGAACTCAGTGCTTCTTTAAATTGTGTTTGAGTTGCGACTGTCATCGTAAGACTCCCTTTCTCTCAAAATTGTGTCTAATCAAATAACAACGCACATCTATTTTTGTAAATGGTCTTTATGAGTCATCTACTAATTTTCATTTTAGTCCGTCAGTCGCATTGTGCAAGTGAAAAGCTAATGAAAACGTTGTCAGAACGCAATTTGTAACATTTGCATTCTGGCAACGTTTCCAATTTTATTTATTCTTTTTCGACTTCTCTGGAACTTTTTCCAATTCAGCCAGCGCTTTTTCCAATTCGGCCTTCTCTGATTCTGGCAGGTCGGGGTACTTAAGCGGTAATTCTTTCATTCGGCGATCAATGATGTCAGAAACACAAAGTCTGGAGTACCATTTATCGTCTGAAGGGATGATGTACCAAGGATTGGTCTTGTTGGCTGTGTGCTCAATCGCATCCTCATAGGCTTTCTGGTAATCGTTGAAGTAACGGCGTTCCTTAATGTCAGCTGAGGCAAATTTCCAGTTGTGATCCGGCAGTTCAATTCGCCGCTTGAACCGATCCCGCTGCTCATCGGCAGACATGTGGAGGAAGAACTTCAAGACCATGAAGCCGTTTCGGGTCAAATAGTCCTCAAAGAAATTGATATCCTTGAATCGGCCATCGAAGAATTTGTTATCCACTTGATCAAGTTTGGTGATCGAACCAATCTTAGCGTTGACAATCATTTCCGGGTGAACCCGACTGATCAGCACATCTTCGTAGTACGAACGGTTAAAAATACCGATAATCCCATGTTCCGGGATGTGTCGATGAATCCGCCACAGGTAATCATGGCTTAATTCAATTGAGGTTGGTGACTTAAAGCTTGTGACCTCAATTCCCTGAGGATTAACCCCGCTCAAAATGTGTCTGATCATACTGTCCTTGCCAGACCCATCCATGCCTTGAAAGATTACCAAGACACCAAAATGGTTTTGGGCATATAATTTCCCCTGCAAATCTTGAAGCGTCGCAATGTTGTTTTCAATTCGTGCTTTGATGTCATCCTTGTTCAAATCTTCAACGGTGGCGGAAGTCGGAATCTTGGCAATCTTTAGATCCCGATCCCCGTTGTATCGAAAAGATTTCTCACGGTCAAAAATTTTCTTTTCGTCCATAGTGTTGCCCCCTAAGGAATCATTTGTAACAACTTTATAATAGCTTATCCCTTGGAAAAATAACTAAGAGAATGTTTATTCTCCACATTTATTTCTCATATTGAGTATACTAGATTACATAGAATTAGTTTCATATAACGCTGTTTTAGTGTCGCTTGAAACATCTATCAACTCTCTTTGAAGGAGGACTTAATTTGAATATCTTAAAAGCAAACTCAACAACTGGTGGCCAACCCGACCAACCAGCCGAAGATTCAATCGACAAGTCGTTATTAAAGGACGACCTTTACAAAGCCGTTAACGGCCGTTGGGAAAAGACCGCCAAGATTCCGGCTGACCATTCGTCAACGGGTGGCTTCATGGATCTCAATGACAACATCGACAAACAATTAATGAGTGACCTCGATGACATCATCAAGGAAAATCAGCCACACGAGGAGCCGTTCTCCGAATTCTTGAAGTTGTACGAACTGGCCCGCAACTATAAGAAGCGGGATGCAGATGGTGGCGAACCACTGAAACCGTATTTGGAAAAAATCGAAAACATCACTAATTTTGATGATTTGAACGAACTTTTGCCGGAGCTGGTTAAGGAAGGTTACCCACTGCCATTTGGCTTTTGGGTTGAACCTGACATGAAGAATACACAGGTCAACGCTTTATTCGCTGCGGTTCCCGGCCTGTTTCTCCCCGACCGAACCTATTATGAAAATAATAATCCCGCTTACAAGCAATTGATGCCGGTCTTCACCAAGATGGCCAGCCAATTACTGGTATTAGCAGACTACAGCAGTAATGAAGCGGATGAAATTGTCGAATCGGCCAAACGATTTGATGCCAAAATTGCACCAAACGTCAAGTCCGCTGAGGAATCGGCCGATTACAGCAAGATGTACAATCCTCAGAAGTTTGCCTACTTCTCAGAATCAAGTTCTCATCTTGATTTTGTCAATCTGGCCGACGCGTTGTTTGGCAAGGCACCGGAGCAGATCATCGTGACCGAACCGAAGTTTTACGAGCGCTTTGACGGTCTGGTTAACAGTGACACCTTCAAAGACATGAAGAACTGGATGCTGGTCAATATGGTCCGTTTAGCATCCGGCTATCTATCAGAAGAATTCCGTCAGACCGGTTCTGTCTTCAGCCGTGCGCTATCCGGTAAGAAGGAAGCAACGCCACAGAAGAAATCAGCCTTCTATCTGGCAGAAGGAACATTCGGCCAAACAATTGGTGACTATTACGCCAAGAAATACTTTGGCCCGAAAGCCAAAGCTGACGTTGAACACATGGTTAAAAACATGATCAACGTCTACAAGAACCGCTTAAGCAATAACACTTGGCTGGGCAAAGACACCCGCGAGAAGGCCATTTTGAAACTGGACAAACTCGAACTCCAAGTCGGTTATCCTGACCACATAGATGAATTGGAATACAAATTCAAAGTGACCCCTGAAAATGAAGGTGGCACCCTATTTGACAACATGTCCAAGTTTGGTGCGATTACCGTTCAAGACACCTTTGAAAAATTGGGTAAGCCGGTCGACCGAACAAAATGGGAAATGAGCGCCGCAACCGTCAACGCTTACTACGAACCATTTAAGAACATCATCGTCTTTCCAGCCGCAATCCTCCAAGCACCGTTCTACAGCTTGAAGCAGACTTCCAGCCAGAACTATGGTGGAATTGGTGCGGTTATCGCGCATGAAATTTCCCACGCGTTTGATAACAATGGTTCTCTGTTCGATGAATTAGGTAATTTGAATAATTGGTGGACTAAAGAAGATCATGAATACTTCTCCAAGCTGGCCGACAAGATGATCAAGGAATTCGATGGCATTCCATTTGCGGGTGGTAAGGTAAATGGGAAGCTGACGGTTTCCGAAAACATTGCCGATGCCGGTGGTCTGAGCTGTGCCAATGAAGCGGCAAAGAATGAAGCCGACTATAACTTGTATGACTTCTTCATCAACTGGGCTAAGGTATGGCGGATGAAGGCCACGGAACAGTATAAGCAGCTGCTGTTAAATATCGACGTACATGCCCCAGCTGAATTGCGGGCCAATGTTCAGGTGAAGAATTTGGATGATTTTTATTCGACGTTTGATGTTAAAGACGGCGATGGAATGTATCTTGAACCTGATAAGAGAGTGAAAATTTGGTAGGAAGCAGACCTATTGGAACGCTTTTTATCCAAATAATAATCGAATAAAGACAAAATGGCACCTAACCTCAAAAAGGTTTAGTGCCATTTTTTATTCTTACCATTTGTTATTAGAAGCCATTTGTTATTAGAAGTGATCAATAACCAGCCAAAAGTAGCCTTTGCCGGCCCTTGGGCAAAAAACACGCTTCTTAGGTTCTTAAGCGCTCCCTTCGGCCTCTCAAATGTGTTCCGACGGCCGGGTGAAACCCTGCCTAGCTTACTTGGCGACGGCGCGGAGGCTAACTTCTAAGCGCACCTGAACTAACGGGGCTTCGTATCTCTCTGCTCCTCAAGGAGAAAAGCACGTTTGTTAGGCCGTTAAGTGCTCTCTTCGGCCTTTAAAACAGACTAAGCTTGTGATGAATTAAAACCCGACGGGGCTTTAGTTCATCACTTTTTGGTATAAAGTGATTGTGAAGTTAGTAATGCCGTGAGCATATTTGGCGCTGG
>Ga0214927_100101_pt1 | contig 58266 bp, 57 predicted proteins | sample Stichaenrichm16X_FD_168612 | JGI IMG/M metagenome (GOLD analysis project Ga0214927, IMG submission 168612) | Xylose enriched microbial communities from anaerobic bioreactor in Madison, Wisconsin, United States - 16X | ecosystem: Engineered > Bioreactor > Anaerobic > Unclassified | place: USA... | reverse complement strand
TAAGATAAGATATCTCATCCCTTAAAGGGAGTAAGGCCACTGATAGACGATCAGGTGATAGGCTGGAGGTGAAAGCACAGCAATGTGTTCAGCTGACCAGTACTAATCGGCCGAGGTCTTGATCCAAGACGTGTTAAGCGCTAGAAACTCTATGTTGTTTTGAGTGACCTCAAACAATTGAATAAACAATCTAATTTAGTTAAAATTGGTTTCGTGACTATAGCAGAGAGGACACACCTGTTCCCATCCCGAACACAGAAGTTAAGCTCTCTTACGTCGAAAGTACTTGGCGGGCAGCTGCCTGGGAGGATAGATCGTTGCGAGGCCTTTTTTTATTGCGTAAATTCTATGATTTATTTATAATAATAAAATACGTTGATATCTCATATATATAGAAAATAAAAAAAGGAAATCGTATGTTACCTGTAGAACGAAGAAAAGAAATCCTCAATACTTTATTAGAAGAAGGGACTGTAAAAGTCAGCCAATTAGCTGAAAAATATGGTGTCGGTGTGCCGACAATACGAAGAGATTTGAAAGCTCTTGAAGGTCAGTGTGGTGTGCAACTGATGTACGGCGGCGCATATATTGATGGCAGTATTGCAAATGAAAATGCAATTGAGCTTCAATTGGCACAAAAACAAGTCGAACACATTGAGGAAAAACGGATCATTGCCGAAAAAGCTGCAGAACTTGTTCACGATGGTGATACGATTGCGCTAAATTCGGGAAGTACTGTTGAATTTATGCTTGATTTTCTTCAAGATAAAAAGAATATTACTATTTTGACTTTGTCAGTGAATGTGGCAGTTCGCGCTACAACGATGCCTGAAATTACAGTCTATATGCCGGGTGGAAAGCTTAGGAATATTTCAGGTGCGTTTGTCGGAACATACACGAATGATTTTATTAAATTATTCAATATTGACAAAGCTTTTTTAGGGGTTATGGCGGTTTCCTTAAAAAAGGGCGTCACACATAGTTCTTTAGAAGAAATTGAAACTAATAAGACACTAGCAAGTGTCAGTGAGCATTGCTATTTAGTTGCAGATTATTCAAAATTTGATAAAATAGCCATGTCTAAAATGTTTGATCTCAGTTTATTTGACGCTTTTATCATTGATGATAAAATTCCCCAAAAATATATAGATTATGCACAAAACAATCACATAAAAATCATTTAATTCTCAATAATGAGTCGGTGACGGCTCTTTTTTTATGCGAATATATTAACTTTATATTTATATAATGCCAATATTATATTGACATATCGAATAAAAAGACATATAATTTTGATAAAATATTACTATAAACAAACAACAAAGGGGAGGTTGTTATGAAAAGGTATATTTTAGTGATTGATGAAGGAACAACAGGTACACGTGCATTAATATTTGATAAATCATTTAAAATTGTTTCTGAAAGCTATTGTGAATTTACGCAATACACACCAGCTGAAGACAAAATTGAACATGATGCAATGGAAATTTACACAAAATCTATTGGGATGTGCAGAAATGCGATGGCGGCAAAGAATATAAATGCCGAAGAAATTGCTGCGATCGGCATCACTAATCAGAGAGCGACTTGCGTTGTTTGGAACAAGCATACGGGTGAACCTTATCACCGCGCGATCGTTTGGCAAGACGTTCGGACTGCCGCAGAATGTGACAAGATCAATCAGACGGAATGGGGAAAGAAAGCCTTCCAGGCGACAGGATGGACAGTTGCTCCAGTTTACACATCGATGATGATTCAGTGGTACATGCATAACATACCAGAAATTAAGGAAGCGATCGAAAAAGGCGATGCTGTGATTGGAACGATTGATACCTGGCTGATCTGGAAATTGACAGGTGGCAAAACTCACGCGGTTAGTTATTCAAATGCGTCGGTTATGGGAAGTTACGATCTCTACAATGACTGCTGGTATCAGGAATTTTTGGATTATCTCAGGATTCCAGTTCATATTTTTCCAGAAGTCAGACCGGATTCGGGAGATTTTGGCGTGACAGACAAAAATATCTTTGGAGCAGAAATTCCAATCACCGGGGACATTGCTGATCAACACGCGGCATTGTTCGCCCAGGGGTGCAGAAGTGGAGGAACCGGCAAAATTACAAATGGGACAGGATCTTTTCTCGACATCAATATTGGCAATGAATTGGTCATTTCTGACGAAGGACTAAACACAGTTATTGCTTGGCAGATAAATGGTGAAACCAGCTACGCTTTAGAAGGGTACGAAGCCGTGACCGGCTCTGCAATCCAATGGTTGAGAGATGGGCTTAAAATTATCGAATCGTCTCCGGAAACTGAAAAAATGGCTTATGCGGTGAAAGATGCAAATGGCGTTTATTTTGTTCCAGCATTGGCGGGACTAAGCGCGCCTTATCACGATCCATTTACGAGAGGAACTATTTTCGGAATCACAAGAGGGACGAAGCGTGAACACATTGCTCGAGCGACGCTCGAAGGCATTGTTTACCGTTTGAAAGATATTTTGAATGCGGTCGAAAAAGAATCCGGCATAAAGATGAAAAATCTTCGAATCGACGGCGGTGCTTCGGAAAATAATTATTTAGCACAGTTTTTAACTGATATGCTCAATGTCACGGTTGACCGTCCACTTTCGGTTGAAGCGACAAGTCTGGGTGCGGCAGAAATGGCTGGATTGGCTGTTGGATTTTGGACTATGAAAGATATGGAAAATGCACTGCAGATTGAAAAATCTTTCACACCTGAAATGGAAGAATCCGAACGTGAAAAACGTTATGCAGAATGGTCGGATGCCATTCGCCGTTCGATTGGCTGGGCAAAGGGCAAAAGTGTTTAAAAATGAGGCAAAAGGATGGAACAGGCAATTAATGAATTTTACAATCAAGTCAAAAGAACGTGCGGCGATGAAGTGGCCGAACATGTTCAAATAGAGATTGATAAACGAAATGTCGTCAAGCTTACAGGTGAAGTTCATACATGGCAGGATGTCGTTGATATCGGACATATTGCAGGCAGACTTTCCGGAACAAAGGGTGTAGTCAATAGTATCAAGACGCCGGAATTTCAAAAAATGCCAAATGATTATCCGGCTGCAGAAAAGACGGGTCGAGAAAAAGGCATAATTGGAAAATATGATATTGTCATCATAGGCGGCGGTATCACTGGCGCATCTATCGCCCGAACCCTCTCAAAATACAACAAAAGTATTGTCGTTTTAGAAAAAAAGAACGACGTCTGTGAAGGCGCATCAAAGGCGAATAACGGAATGATCCATTCGGGTTATGATTCAAAAACAGGTTCTTTGAAACAGAGAATGTGCGTCAAAGGCAACGCAATGTACACGCAGTGGTCGAAAGAATTGGATTTCAAATTCAATCGCTGCGGTTCCTTTGTTGTTGCGTTTGATGAAGAAGATGAAGAATATCTGAATCAATTCTACGAACGCGGAAAAGCCAATGGTGTGCCTGGAATTGAAATCCTAGACGGCGATGAAGCCCGAAAAATCGAGCCATTAATCAGTCCAGAAGTGACAAAAGCGCTATGGACACCGTCGGCGGGATATATTGAAACTTACGAAGTTGTATTGGCGCTGATGGAAAATGCTATTGACAACGGCGTGAAATTGATGACTGAAACAGAAGTTGCAGCGATCGATACAGAAAGTCAAAAAGCGACGCAGGTCATCACCAATAAAGGCGTTATTCAAGCGGGATGCGTTATCAATGCGGCAGGTATTTACGCGGACGATATTGCGGAAATGGTGGATGACCGATTCTATACACTGCACAACCGCAGGGGGACGTTGGTTTTGATGGATCGGAAGAAGCGTTCATTTTCACCCAAATGTTTTGTTGGGACCGCGCCAAAGAATTTTACAAAAGGCGGCGGACCAATGACGACGCCGGACGGAAATCCGTTCTGGGGACCGTCAGCGATTGAAGTAGCGAACAAGGAAGATGTCGGCGTTTCTCCTCAGGACATCCAGTTTGTCATGGAAAAAGGAAAACATTTGTCCCCTGGGATTAATGAAAAAGATATTATTCGATTCTTCTCGGGCGCTCGTCCGGCGAATTACATTGAAGATTTTATCATTGAACCGTCGGAAAAAATTGACAATTTTATTCACGTGGCCGGCATTCAATCTCCAGGTGTTGCATCAGCGCCTGCAGTTGGAGAATATACAGAACAAATTTATTTAAATTTATTCCCTAATACGAAACGAAAAGAGAACTGGAATCCGATTCGGAAAAAACAAAAGCCTTTTAGAGAATGCACACAGGAAGAAAGAGACCAGCTTATCAAAGAAGATCCGAAATACGGCCATATCATCTGTCGATGTGAAACTGTTACTGAAGCGGAAATTATTCGTGCGATTCACGGCAAGGTGCCGGCGACGACCGTTGATGCGGTGAAGCGGCGAACCCGCGCAGGCATGGGACGATGCCAGGCTGGCTTCTGCGGGCCGCGCGTTGTTGAAATTTTAGCCAGAGAATTGGGTGTCGATTCATTAGAGATTACTAAAAATGGCGGAGATTCTCGCATACTTGTTTCAAAATCGAGAAAGGAGCCAGAAAAATGATTGAAAAAAAAGTCGATTGTGTTGTTATCGGCGGCGGACCGGCTGGTCTGGCAGCGGCAATTGAAGCCGACAAACAGGGATTGGACACCTTAATTATTGAAAGAGACGTGACTCTCGGTGGGATTCTACAACAGTGTATTCACGATGGATTTGGACTTGATCGCTTCAAAAAAAGAATGACTGGCGGGCAGTACGCTCAGCGTTTTATCGATGTCATCAAAGAACGCAAGATCAATGTCTTATTAAATACGATGGTTCTGGACATTACTCCCTCGAAAGAAATATACGCATCAAGTCCAGACGAAGGTATGCTCCATATCAATGCAAAAAGCATTATTCTCGCGATGGGCTGTCGCGAGCGGACCCGTTCTCAGGTTTTGATTTACGGTGACCGTCCTGCCGGTGTTTTAACCGCAGGCGCAGTGCAGCGTTATATAAATATGGAAGGTTACCTGCCGGGCAAGAAAGCAGTGATCCTCGGGTCCGGCGATATTGGCTTAATCATGGCGCGCCGTATGACTCTCGAAGGCATCAAAGTTGAAGGCGTCTACGAAATCATGCACCGTCAGAACGGTTTAACGCGAAATGTCGTTCAATGCCTAAAGGATTACAACATTCCACTTCATTTAGGAACGACGGTTAAGTCCATTCATGACAAAAAAAGGATTCACAGTGTCACTGTCGTCGAGGTTGATAAGAACCTAAAAGAAATTCCGGGAACAGAAAGAGACATCGATTGTGATTTGCTTGTTTTGTCAGTCGGTTTAATCCCAGAAAATGAATTGAGTGAAAAGGCACAAATTGAGATTGATCCTGTGACAAAAGGACCAATTGTCGACAGCGATATGATGACTTCAATTCCAGGAATTTTTGCTGCAGGAAATGTTGCGACTGTTTTTGATCTGGTCGATTATGTGTCGCAAAGCGGAGAAATTGCAGCCAGAGGGGCAGCGAAATACGTAAAGCATCCGAAAGAAGAAAACATCGAAACTATTGATGTGCATCCAGGCAATAATGTCGCCTTTGTTTTTCCGCAAAAAATTCGAAAAAAAATGGAATCAGAAACATTTCCTATTTTCATGCGAGTAAAGAATGAAGCGTGCAATGTTGCAACCTATCTTGAACAAGGCGGCAACAAAATTAAAATCAAAAAACATCTGATTGTCAAACCGCCAGAAATGATTCGTGAAATATTGAAAACAAATCAGCTGGATCTATCATCGGATTTGACAATTCATGCGGGAGAATAACGATGAAAGAAGAAGAATACACTTGTATCGTCTGTCCCAGAAGCTGTTTGGGCAAGTTGATTATCGAAGATGACGGAACAATGAAAACGGAAGGATTTTCGTGTAAAAACGGCGAAAGGTACGCGATCGATGAACATACCGATCCGAAACGGGTTTTAACGACAACGGTCAAAATTGAGGGCGCATTGTTTCCACTTTTGCCGGTGGTCAGTTCAGAAGCAATTAGCTTTTCAAAATTAAAAGATTGTTTGAAGTATTTGTATCAGATTAAAGTTAAAACACCGGTTAGGGAAGGCGACGTTCTGGTTGACGATATATTGGATACCGGCGTCAGTATTCTCGCAGCGCGAACAATGCTTTAAAGGATAAATAAAATGAAGAAAGAGAATATAAAAGAATTTTTAAAACAACTGAAGGCACAATGTCCTGATGTTGAAATTGTTCAGGAAAAAGAAGAAAGGCTGATTTACGCACACGGATGTTATCCGGTTGAATATAAATGGATTTTACAAGGGCCTTATAAATATCTGCCATTAGCAATTGTCAGACCAAATTCGACACAAGATGTCAGTATCATTATGGCGCTGTCTGATCGATACGATATTTCAGTTATCCCCTACGGAGGTGGGTCGGGAATCGTCGGCGGCACAATTCCGGATCATGAAGAAATCATGATAGACATGAAGAAATTACGCTCTTTTGAAATTAATCCAATCGACTGCACAGCAACCGGCGGTGCAGGATGGACCGGCGCTGAATTTGAAAATATGCTGAATGAACATGGATTCACGAGCGGACATTATCCGCAGTCTTTTCAAAGTGCTGTGTTGGGCGGTATGGTTTCTACTCGGGCAATTGGCACCTTTTCGACGAAATACGGGAAAATGGATGATATGGTCAACTCTCTCGAAGTGGTTCTTCCGAACGGACATATCGTTCAGACTCACCGTACACCAAAGGCTTCAACAGGACCAGAACTTGATCAGCTGTTTTTAGGAGCGGAAGGGGTGTATGGATTAGTTACAAAAGTCGAGATGAAAATATATCCTATGGCTGAGAAACGTTATTTCGAAGCGTATACTTTCTCGAAAACAGAAGATGCGCTGGAAGCTATTCGTCAGTTTGTACAAAACGGTGTACATCCAGCAGTTGTTCGCGTTTATGACGAAGAAGAGGCCATTCCGAAGATTGAAAAATACGGCTATGAACCTGGTCAAGTGTTTGTTGTGTTCGGCTATGAAGGGTTAAAGGAAATTGTCGATCTGGAAGTCAAGTTAGTTAAGCGATATGCTGAAGCTAGCAACGGCGTCTGTAGAGGACCGAAACCAGGGAACGACTGGTTTAAGACCCGTTTTTCAACGAAGAAAATGCTCGATTACGACGCAATCAAGGGTGGAACGGCTGATGCAATCGAAGTTGCAGCGCCTTGGGATTCGATAGTTAATGTTTGGCGTGAAATGAGAAAAGCCCTTGAACCGCTGTGTGAAAGTGTTGATTGCCACTTCTCGCATGTCTATCACACTGGCGCTTCTGTTTATGTCATCTTCCATGCAAAGACAAATGGTGATGATTTCGACGGCGAAAAGCGTTATCGTGAATGTTTAGATACCGCGATTCGGACGAGTGTGGCAAACGGTGGGAATGTTTCTCATCACCATGGCAGCGGTAAAGCAAAAGCCAAATATCTCGTGCTGGAACATGGTGAAGGCGGAATAGAAGTGATGCAGAAAATCAAAGATGCCCTGGATCCAAAAGGGCTTGTCAATAAAGGAGTCTTGGGACTATGAGAGCATATACATTGAAAAATTACGAAGATGAACTGAATCATCAGGTGATTCATATGGACCAAGCAGTCTGCTATTGTCCAGAATACCTTGCGACAGGTTGCATGCATGATTATCCGTCTCGAAAAATGCAATTGGCAAGAGCGGTTGCAAAAGGTGAGTTGCCATTATCAGATCGAATCGGTGAAATTGTTTTTTCATCTATACTATCTCGACAGGGTGAACGTTGGCAGAACTTCAGAGAAAATCCGGAAAATATGACAGATGTAATGATTCTTAGCAGAGGCATGCTGCGGGAAAAAGGGTTTAAATACGCTGGAGAAGAAGAGCTGAATCAAACTTTAAATAAATATAATGGCCATGTATGTGAAGTAACTCCATGGAATCTTCCCAAGGATTCTGGGAGTAAACAAGCGATTTTAATTGATGATCTCGCTGCGAAAGGTTTTAAAGAAAGCGAAAAAGTTTTAGATAATTATTTAAAACAAAATAGCATCACTTTTGTCAATGACGCGAAGCCAGTTTTTGTTGGGTTTGAATATTTTGCATGCGGTATGATTCGGGAAGGCAAGGAACAAATTCAAAAAGTTATTGATGAATTTGAAAATTATGGTGTTGACACTGTATGCGTTATTTCTGCTCAGGCGAAATACATGTTGACACAGTTTGTAAAAAAACTCAATATCCACCCCAAATTTGAGGTTAAATATTTGGCAGATTGCATGAATTCGATACTGACGACAGAACCGGTCTATGTTTACGGCGGCAGTTTTAATTTGCGTTATCTGTGTAATGCAGAGCAATTAAACACTCTTGTACCGAATCAAAAGGAAGAACGAATTAAGAATTCTATCGAATTTATCCCACTTTTAAAAGGAGACCATCGTGTGAACGAGCTTACGATTTGGCAGAAACCTTTAAGTGCAGAATACACATTATTTGGCATGGATGAAGATGTCATCAAGAAGATTGAAGCCGATGCAATTGAAGATATTAAAAAAGCCAATCCGCAAAGTATTATTTCGTTTGAACCATCATCAATGCAGATTTTGCGTAAATATTTCCCTAATATCAAAGTAGCAGGTTATTTAGATTTCCTGTAAAATTAGAATAAATGAAAATGTGATTGTTTAATTTAGATAACGCAGTTAATGCTCATCATAAAACAATTCAAAAGCAAGTTAAATCAAGCAGAGCGGCACCCCGCTCTGTTTTTTGCTATAATAAAAACAAAATGATTGAACCTTAGGGGGAAAGACGATGAAGGGTCATGTTCGAGCACAGATGAACCGATTTGCAAAATGGCTGGTGGTGTTGATTGGGCTGTTGGCCCTATTGGGCGCGGCATCCCCGGTTTTGGCGAAAAGCGCGAGCAAGGCCAAGACCCTCCGCGTGATTTACACCACTCGAGTTGACGGACAGATGAACAGCGACGCGAAGGGCCGGGGCGGTGCGGCGAAGCTGGCGGCGTTGATCAAGGCCAACCGGACGGACAACACGATCGTGGTCGATGGCGGTGGCTTTGGAAATGGGCTGCTCAACGCGGCGGTCTACGGCGAAGTGGGCGATCCCTGGAGTTTGATGGGGACGATGGGCTACGACGCCGCCCTTCAGACAAATGACAATCGGTTCGCCGCATATTCGAAGCAGGCCAAGGCGGTGAAGACGCAGAAGAATCAAGCGCCGAAAATCGTCAGCCGAAGTGCGCCGTCGGCGCTCGAGAAACAGACCGAGCGCATCGCTGTTTTCAACAAGGGCGGCATCAAAGTTGGCGTGATGGCCCTTTCTTCAGGAGGCAGTTTCTGGACAACGGCACAGCAGGCGCGCCAGGATATCGCCCGTCTCAAGGACAATCATTGTGACGTGATCGTCGCGCTTTCCGACCTCACGGACAGCCAAAACAAAACCATCGCCCGGCTCAACCACCGCATCAACATCATCGTCGACGGCCGGAGCGGACGGGAAATCGACGATCCGATTACCGCTGGAAAGGCTGCGATCGTCTCAGCAGGGAAAAACGGGACGCAGATCGGCGTGATGGATTACCGCGTCGACGCGCAGGAGGTCAAAACTGACGGGCTGATTCCAATGGGCGCCAATGTCAAGAACGATCAGGATACGGCCGATCAGGTGGGGCAGATTTCGGCCGCGCTCACGCAGCAGATCGATCCGTCCAAGGTGCTGGCTGTGAGCCAGCAGGATTTCACCTCGAAAAAAACGAGAACGAAAAAATTCGCTGACAACGACACCGGCAATCTGGTCTCAGACGCCTACGCGGCCCAGGCAGACGGCGCGGTCGGCGTGGTGGCAGAATCCTCTCTCAAGGACGGGCTGGCCCTCGGCGATGTGACGGTCCAAAACGTCGTCGACCTGTTTTCGAGAAACAGCGGGCGCCTCGTGAAGCTGACGGTTTCCGGCGAGACCCTTCGGGATTTCTGTGAGGTTGACGCGACAATCGGCTACCTCGCGACAGGGCGGCAGCTGTATTTTTCCGGCCTCACCTATGACTACGCGCCCAGCCGCACGCCCTTTAACCGCGTGACCCAGGTGCGGGTGAAGGCAGACGGCAAGTGGCAGGCGGTGCGGGCCAACCGTCATTATACGGTGATCACGGACCAGGGCACAGTTCAGGTGCTTGAAGCGGCGCCGATGAAAATCGCGGTCAAAAAGCAGAAGATTCAGAGCACCCTCGGCTGGCAGGCAGTGGTGTCCGCCGTCGGCAGCCAGAGCAAGGACGGCGCGGCCGATTTGTCAGCCAACTACGTCGTGACGCGAAACGCCAAAAAGGCGGTTCAGATTCGAACGGTGGGCGCTTACTTTAAAAATCCGTCCCGTTTCGGCGTATTGACGTATTGCGTGGCAATTGTTGTGCTCGCGCTGATCGTCAGCGTCATCATTTCGAGGCAGATGAAAAAACAAAACGGCTTGACCCGGCGCGGCCAGCGTGGGCGGAAGCTATAAAGCGGATGTGTACAGCCAGTTGAAATTTCAAATTGATGAAAACGAAATTTCAGCTGGCTTTTTTTGCGATTGATCGGAAGAAATAGACATTTTGTGGTATGATAATAATGACATTGAAAACGAGTAGCAAACATAAAAATAGGGGGGATAGGAGGACCTTATTTATGGGAGTGGCAATTTTTCTCATTTGTTTTCCGCTGATCGTCGCGCCGATCATGTACCTGATTCGAAACGATAAGGTGCGCGGCCGGGTGACCTACGTCTGTGGGGCAGTGATCACGGCGGCGGCGCTGTGCCTGACGGTCCGCTGGTGCGCCGGCGGCATGCAGGTCATCAAAGCCTACGACCCGGCGGAATGGATCGATCATTTGATTCTAGCCGGCGAAATCGTGTTGGCGGTCATCGTGACGATTTTGTGTTTTAAATACCACAGGGGCATCATCAGCCTGCTGGCCATCGTGCCGACGGGGATGATCACCTATCTGGAATTAAAGGGGCCGGCGCTTGCTGAGGTCAACGCCATTTACGTCGACCATCTGTCGATTTTGATGTGTCTGATCGTCGGGATCATCGGCGTGCTCATCGTCGTTTACGCGGTGGGCTATATGGAAGGCTACCACGAACATCACACCGAATTCGTCAACCGGAAAAATTATTTTTTCATGGTTCTTTTTCTCTTTTTGGGCGCGATGTTCGGCTTTGTGCTGTCGTCGAGCCTGCTCTGGATCGATTTGTTCTGGGAAATCACCTCGGTTTGTTCGTTCCTGCTCATCGGCTACACGAAAACCGATGAGGCGATCACCAACTCGTTCCGCGCGCTGTGGATGAATCTCCTCGGCGGGACGGCGCTGGCTGTTGGCATCGTCTATCTGGCTTATCGCGGAGGCAACGTGTCGCTGCAGTATTTGATCAGCCTCGGCACGGCCGGCAGGGTCATCGCTATTATTCCGATCGCGCTGATTGCCTTTGCGGCGCTGACAAAAGCGGCGCAGCTGCCCTTCTCGACGTGGCTGATGGGCGCGATGGTCGCACCGACGCCGTCGTCTGCACTGCTGCACAGCGCGACGATGGTCAAGGCCGGCATCTACATGCTGTTTCGGCTGGCGCCGGCGATGCCGGGGACGACGACGGGGATGATGGTGTCCCTGGTCGGCGGCTTTACGTTTTTCATGGCCTCAATCATGGCGATTTCCCAGCGGGACGCCAAAAAAGTGCTCGCGCTGTCCACGATCTCGAATCTCGGTCTGATGGTGGCCTGCGCCGGTGTCGGACGGCCCGAAACGATATGGGCAGGCATCTTTTTGATGCTGTTCCACGCCGTATCCAAATCGCTGTTGTTCCAGGATGTGGGGGCCACAGAAAATGCCACCGGCAGCCGAAATATTGAAGACATGCACGGGCTGATGTACCGCCTGCCCCGTTTGGCGATTTTCATGTTCGTCGGGATTGCCGGGATGTACCTGGCGCCTTTCGGCATGCTCATTTCCAAATGGTCGGCGCTGAAGGCGGCTGTGGACAACAACAACATCATCCTCGTGCTGTTCATTGCCTTTGGATCGGCCACGACGGGCTTTTACTGGACCAAATGGATGGGCAAGCTCATCGCCTTCAGCCACCGCAGCGGCCAAAAGGAATCGGACCACATGTTCCCAGAAGAAGTGCTGTCCTTGACGGTGCATGCCGTGCTGATGATCGCGCTGTGCGTGCTGCTGCCGCTGATCTCGAAGGCCTACGTGGATCCGCTTTTGGTCGAAATGTTCGGCACCTATACCGACGTGCTGTCCACGTCGATTTTGATCATGCTGGTGGTCACGATCTGCTTCGTCTTCGCCATCCCGATGCTGTCGATGGTCTACACCCGCAACCTCAAGATGAACATGAAGCTCTCGTACATGAGCGGCATCAACGCCGGCAACAACAAGCGCTTCATCGACGCGATGGGCGACAAGAAGAAAATCTGGCTGGTCAATTATTATTTTGAAGATTTCATCCAGGCCGATCGCATGATGCGGTACAGCCAGATCTTTGCAGCGGCTGTACTGATCATCATGATCTGTGTGGTGATTGGAGGCGTCTTATGATTGAAAAAATAATCGGAGTAGCCGCGTATATTCTGCTGGCGCCGCTGGTCGGTGGTCTGCTCGACGGGCTCGACCGGAAAATCTCAGCCCGGATGCAGGGCCGTGTGGGCCCGCCGCTGCTGCAGCCCTTTTACGACGTGAGAAAGCTTTTCGCCAAGCAGATCGTCGGCGTCATCAACAGCTCTCAGGCGGCCATGCTCTATTCGTATCTGCTCCTGATGGTCTTTTCGGGGTGCATCTTCTTCGCCGGCAACGACATCTTGATGAGCGTCTTCGTCCTGTCGACGGCGTCGCTGTTTCTGTACTTCACGGCGGTCATCACGGGGTCGCCCTACAATTCGATCGCCGCGTCCCGCGAGCTGATCCAGATCATGACCTACGAACCGGCCGTGATCCTCGCCTGTGTCGGCTTCTACATGGCCTCGGGCACCTTCAACGTCAGCGGGATTATCCATTCAGACATGGTCATGATCACGAGACTGCCGGGGTTCTTTATCGCCTTCGTCTTCATCCTGACCATCAAAATGCGCAAATCGCCCTTTGACGTCAGCACCTCGCACCACGCTCATCAGGAGCTGGTCAAAGGGGTCACGACGGAAATGGGCGCACGCAACCTCGCGATTTACACCATCGCGGAATGGTACGAAGTGGTCTATTTGCTCGGATTCGTTGCGCTGTTCGTCATCAATCAGCAGTGGTGGAGCTTTGTGCTGGCCGCTATCGTCATTCTGGCGGTCTATTTCCTGGAAATTTTAATCGACAACAGCGCCGCCCGCGTGAAATACGGCGCCATGCTCAAATGGACCTGGGCCATGACCCTTTTGGCGGCGGGCGTCAACCTGCTGATTTTGATGCTGATCCGCTAGTTGAGGGAAGGAGGCAAATTTATGGCAAAAGTAAAAAAATCGCCGTGGCTGCTGCATTACGACGGTTCCAGCTGCAACGGCTGCGATATTGAAACCCTGGCGTGTCTGACGCCGGTTTACGACGCGGAGCGCTTCGGCGTGGTGAACACGGGCGACCCCCTCCAGGCGGATATCTTTCTGATCACCGGGGGCATCAACACCCAGAACAGAAGCGTGGTGGAACAGCTGTACCAGCAGATGCCCCGGCCAAAGGTCGTGGTCGCGGTCGGCACCTGTGCGTGCACCGGCGGCATCTTCAAGGACTGCTACAACATTCTCGGTGGCGCCGACAAGGTCATTCCGGTGGACATTTACGTGCCGGGGTGCGCGGCGCGGCCCCAGGCGATCATCGACGGGATTATTCAGGCGGTCGACTTGTTCCAGAAGCGGTCGGACGAACACGAACAGAAAAAGAAAGGAGCGGCCAATGGCGGTCATCATTAAAAAAGAACCGGAGCAGAAGACCATCACCATTGCAGAACTGCTGCCCGAGGTCATCGCGATTCGAAAGCGCGGGATGCGGGTCTGTCAAATCTGCGCGGCGTGGGTGAACGAGCAGTTCGAGCTCAGCTACACCTTTGCCAACGACGGCAACTACCTGCTGCTGACGCTGCGGGTCGTCATCGATAAGGACGTCGAGGTGCCGAGCATCACGCCGATCTACCCGAGCGCGGTTTTTTACGAAAACGAAATGAAGGAACTGTTCGGCGTCAAGGTCGAAAACATCAGCATGGATTACAAGGACAAATTCTACCGCATTGAAGAAAAGACGCCCTTCGGTCCGGAAAGCGAGGATGAATGATGGCGAGAAAACACAAGCGCAACATCGTGCCCTTCGGGCCCCAGCATCCCGTGCTGCCGGAGCCGATCCATCTGGATCTGGTGCTCGACGACGAAAAGGTCGTCGGGGTCATCCCGTCGGTGGGCTTCATTCACCGCGGACTCGAGGGCCTCGTCGACAAGCGGGACTTCAAAGAAATGGTCTACGTCGCGGAACGGACCTGCGGCATCTGCAGCTTCCAGCACGGCATGGGCTATTGCGAAGCGGTGGAGCAGATCATGAACATCGAGGTGCCGCCGCGCGCCAAATACCTGCGCACGATCTGGGGCGAAACCTCCAGGCTTCACAGCCACCTGCTGTGGCTGGGGCTGATGGCTGACGCCTTCGGCTTTGAAAGCTTGTTTTATCAGTGCTGGCGCATCCGCGAAAAAATTCTGGATTTGATCGAGCTGTCCACCGGCGGCCGGGTCATTTTCTCGGTGAACCAGATTGGCGGCGTGCTCAAGGACATGGACGCGGAGATGCTGAAGCATTTTCTCGACGTGCTCGCCGAGGTCGAGACGGAAGTGCATGAAATTCAGAAGACCTTCATGCTGGACTACACGGTTCAGTCGCGGACGGTGGGCGTCGGCGTCATGACGAAGCGGCAGATTCACGCCTGCGGGAGCGTCGGCCCCTTCGCGCGGGCCAGCGGCTTTAAGGTCGACATGCGCAAGCTCGGCTACGAGGCTTATCCCGATTTGGATTTTGAGCCGGTCATCAGCAACGACGGCGACTGCTACGCGCGGTGCGACGTGCGCATCAGAGAAATTTTCCAATCCATCGACCTAATCCGTCAGGCGGCCGCGAAAATCCCCGACAGCGAGCTCGCCGCGAAGGTCAAGGGGAACCCGGACGGCGAATGCTTTGCGCGGATCGAACAGCCCCGGGGCGAGGCCATTTACTACGTCCGCGGAACAGGAAAGAAATTCGTCAATCGGATGCGCATCCGCACACCGACCTTCGCCAATCTGCCGGGGCTCTGCGAAATGCTCAAGAACGCGGATTACGCGGACGTGCCGCTGATGATATTGACGATCGATCCATGCATCAGCTGTACAGAACGGTAGGTGAGAAAATGGCACACTTTTTTACATTTGCAAAGACGGCGCTGAAAAATTTAACCTCCAAGCCGGTCACCACGAAATACCCCGACGCACCCATCGACTATCCGGCGCGCAGCCGCGGCCATATCGAGATCGACATCGATCAGTGCATTTCCTGCAGCCTCTGCGTGAGAAACTGCCCGACGGAATGCCTCGCGGTTGACAAAAACGCCGGGACCTGGACGATTAACCGCTTCGACTGCATCGTCTGCGGGTATTGTACGGTCAACTGCCCGAAGCACTGCCTGAAGGTCGTCAACGGCTATCAGAAGCCCGGCACTGAAAAGCAGGCGGCGACCTATCAAAAATCGCCGGAAGTCATGGCCGCGGAAAAAGCGAAGAAGGAAGCCTTGGCGAAGAAAAAAGCGGAAGCGCTGAAAAAGGCCCAGGCGGCCAAGGCTGCGAAAGCGGCTCAGGCGGCTGAAGCGAAAAAGGAGGGCGATTAAATGTGCGTGGCATTGCCAGGTACGGTGATCTCGTGTGACGGCGATTCGGCCGTCGTGGATTTCAGCGGCAACCGCGTACGGGCGAAAACGGGGCTGGTCGACGTGGCACCGGGTGACAAGGTACTGGTGCACGCCGGCTGCGTGCTGCAGAAAATGCGCGAGGAAGAGGCCGTGGAATTGGAACGCTTATTTAAGGAGCTCGGCGATGTCGGATGAGGCGCTCGCGGCGGTTAAGGCGCGGCTGAAGGCCTACGACGGGCCGAGGATGCGGATCATGGAGGTGTGCGGCAGCCACACGGCGGCGATCGTCAAGAACGGCATTCCCGGGCTGCTTTCAAAGCAGATCGAGCTCGTCGCCGGGCCGGGCTGTCCGGTCTGCGTGACGCCGACGGATTACATCGATCGGCTGATCGCGCTCTCACAGGAAGAGAACACCTGCGTCGTGACCTTTGGGGATCTGCTGCGGGTGCCCGGCAGCGCAGGCACGCTGATGCAGGCGAAAAACGCGGGCGGCCGCGCCGAGATGGTCTACTCGCCTTTCGATATCCTCGCGATGGCGCAGGCGGAACCTGCGACGACCTTCATCTTTGCGGCGGTGGGCTTCGAGACGACGGCGCCAGTTTACGCGCTGCTTCTCGACCAAATCGTCGAGGCCCATATTGAGAACATCCGGTTTTTGACGGCGCTCAAAACCATGCCGCCGGTCATCGACGCGCTGTGCGCGGGCGGCGCGGACGTGCAGGGGCTGATCGCGCCGGGCCACGTCGCGGTGGTGATCGGGTCGGACGCCTTCAAACCGCTGGCTGAAGCCTACCAGCTGCCCTTTGGGGTCGCCGGCTTTTCCGGCATGCATCTGCTCTACGCGATCGACGGCATCGTCCGCGCCCGCGGCAGAGGCACCGTGATGAATTTCTACCCCGAAGCCGTGACGCCGACGGGCAATGTGAAGGCCCAGGACCTTGTCGCGAAATACTTCGAGCCGGGGGATGCCCTCTGGCGGGGCATCGGTGTGATTCCCGGTTCCGGCTTGTTTTTAAAACTGGCAGTTCAGTGCTTTGACATGGGCAGCCAGGCCCTTCAGCACGACCACCCGATGAATGCGGCCTGCCGGTGCGGCGAGGTGCTTAGAGGGGCGATTGCGCCCCAAGACTGCCCGCTGTTTAAGACGGCCTGCACGCCGCTGCATCCGCAAGGCGCCTGCATGGTTTCGGCGGAGGGCAATTGCCTTTCGGTTTACAATCAGAATTAAAAGGACAGGAGATCAATGGAACAGACAGTGATTACGACAGAGCACGGCAGCGGCGGCGCCGCGACTGCTGCGCTCATCGACGGGATTTTTGCCAAGGCCTTCGACAATCCGGTGCTGGCGCAGATGGAAGACAGCGCCGTGGTGCCAGGGGCCGGTGAGATTGCGGTGACGACGGACAGCTTTGTCGTCGATCCGCTTTTTTTTAACGGCGGCGACATCGGCCGTTTATCGGTCTGCGGGACCGTCAACGACCTGCTGATGCGGGGCGCAGTGCCGAAATATTTGACCTGCGGCTTTATTCTTGAGACCGGCCTTTTGGTCGAAGAACTAAAATGCATCGCGGCGTCGATGGCCGCGACGGCGAAGGAAGCCGGCGTCACGATTGTCGCGGGAGATACGAAGGTCGTGGAAGGCGGCGGTGGGCTCTACATCAACACAGCCGGCATCGGTTTTGCGCAGGGCCGCGAAATCGGCGCAAGACAGATTCAGCCGGGGGACGTGATCATTTTGTCGGGCAACCTTGGCGAGCATCACGCGGCCATATTGAGCGAGCGCCTGTCGATCGACACGGACATCGCCAGCGACTGCGCGCCGCTGGTGGAGATGGTGCGGGCGCTGATGACATCTGACGTAACGGTTCACGCGATGCGGGACATCACTCGGGGCGGCCTTGCTACGATTCTGAAAGAAATGGCCGAAACGTCGGGGCTGACCTTTGAGCTTAAAGAAAGCGGCCTGCCGGTCACGCCGAAGGTGCGGGATTTCTGCGGCCTGCTCGGGCTGGACCCGCTCTACATGGGCAATGAAGGCAAGATGGCTGTGATGGTGCCGGAATCTGACGCGGACGAGGCCCTTAGACTGATTCGGGCCAGCGCCTACGGCGCCCACGCGGCGGTCGTCGGCAGGGTGTCCGCCGGTGAGCCGGGACAGGTCGTCGTCGAGACCGCCGTCGGCGGCCGGCGGAATATCGACGTCCTGCGGGGCGAAGGCCTGCCGAGAATTTGTTAGCAAAGGAGCGGAAGGTGCAGAAGGTCAAAACAATTGCGCTCAAAAAGCAAATCCTCGATGACAACGGCCGTGAGGCGGACGCGTTGAGAGCGGCGCTCAAATCAAAGGGCGTGTTTTATCTCAATCTGATGTCGTCTCCGGGATCGGGCAAGACGACGCTGATTCGCGAAACGGCGAAATGGCTTCAACCGCGTTACCGCGTCGGCGTGATGGAGGCCGACATCGATTCCGACGTGGACGCGGCGGCGCTCTTAGCCAGCGGCATCGAGAGCGTTCAGCTCCACACCGGCGGCATGTGCCATTTGGACGCGGCGATGTCCAGACAGGGGCTTTCGGCGCTGGGAGACGCTTTCGACGTCGTGATCCTCGAGAACGTCGGCAATTTGGTGTGTCCGGCGGAATTTGACACCGGCGCCTCGGCCTGCGCCGCTATTTTATCGGTGCCCGAAGGGGACGACAAGCCCTTGAAGTATCCGCTGATGTTCGAGCAGGTCGACGCGGTCTGTGTCAGCAAGGTGGATACGGCGGCCTATTTCGATTTTGATCGAAAGCGTTTTGCCGATTACGTGCACCGCATCCATCCGGGGGTGCCGATTTTCTTCCTGTCGGCGAAAACCGGCGAAGGCGTCGCGGAATGGGTGACGTGGCTCGCCGAACAAATCGAAGGGTGGAAAGGAAAAGCAGATGAGCAGAAAAATTGAGGTGATCGAGATCGGCCGGGATCTCAGTCAGGAAAATGACGCAGCCGCGCAGCGCATCCGGGAAGACAACGCAAAGCGGCACCGCTACCTCGTCAACGTGATGGCCTCGCCCGGCGCTGGCAAGACCAGCGTGCTGCTGAAAACGGCGGAGGCCCTCTGCAGCCGGTTTCGGCTCGGTGTGATGGAGGCGGATATTGCGGCGCAGGTCGACGCAGAACGCATGCAGGCGGCTGGGCTTCACGCGGTGCAGGTGCACACCGGCGGCGAGTGCGCGATGGACGCGGCGATGACAGCACAGGGACTGGCCGCTTTTGGCGAGGTGCCTGTCGATCTCGTCTTTTTAGAAAATGTGGGCAATTTGGTCTGCCCGGCGGAAAACGACGTCGGCGCGGACCTCAACGTCGAAATTCTTTCGGTGCCCGAGGGGGACGACAAGCCGCTGAAATACCCGCTGATGTTTCGGGTCTGCCCGGTGGTGCTGATCAACAAGATCGACACCGAGCCGGCCTTCGACTTTGACCGGGAGGCTGTGCGCGCGCGCATCCTCGCCCTTCGGCCCGACGCGAAAATCTTTTTCATGTCGGCTAAAACTGGAGAAGGCGTCCAGGAATGGGCCGACTGGCTGACGGCGCAAGCGAAAAAGAAGATTTAAGGGGTTTTCACCGCGATTGACCGCAGCACCGTGGATTTGCCTTGGATCAGCTTCGCCTTGGCGCTGCCGCAGGCCGGGCAGCGGTAATCGTTGGTCCTGTCCGGGTGGAAGCGGGTGCCGCAGGCGGCGCATTGGGCCTCGACCGGGACGACGTGAACGACGAGACGCGACCCCTCCAGCAGTGTGCCCTTCACAGCGGCGGGGTAGTAGCGGAGGAGGTAGTCGGGGACGATGTCGGTCATCTCACCGACGTCGACGGTGATGCTTTCAATATCGGCGATGCCGCGGCGTTCCGCCTCCTCGAGGGCGGCGGAGACGAAGCGCACGACGGTGCTCATTTCGTGCATGGCTTATCCTTTCAAATCAAATAAAAAACAGACAGCCGATGCGAATCACTGTTATCAGATTCGCATCGGCTGTTTTAACGTTTAAATCATGTAAAACCAACGGTTGTCCAGCGGAACGTCCTTGGGTTCAGCGGCATCATCCGCGTCGGATTTTGGATAGTTGATGGACAGCTCCTGATTTTTGATCGAGACCCGAGCGTGGGGCGGGATCGAGGTCGTAATGAAGCAGCTGCCGCCGATGACCGAGCCTTCACCGATGACGGTTTCGCCGCCGAGAATGGACGCGCCGGCGTAAATCGTGACGTTGTCACCGATGGTTGGGTGGCGCTTCACGTTTTTGAGACTCTGGCCGCCTTTAGTCGAGAGCGCGCCGAGGGTCACGCCCTGGTAAATCTTGACGTTGTCGCCAATGACGGTGGTTTCGCCGATGACGATGCCGGTGCCGTGGTCGATGAAGAAGTATTTACCGATGGTGGCGCCGGGGTGGATGTCGATGCCCGTCATGTTGTGGGCGATTTCCGTCATCATCCGAGGCAGAATCGGCACGCCGAGCTCGTAGAGGCCGTGGGCCAGCCGATTGACGAGGGTCGCGTAGAGGCCGGGGTAGGAGAAGATGATTTCATCCTTGTTGAAAGCCGCCGGATCGCCGTCGTAGGCCGCCTGAACGTCGGTTTCGGTGTAGGCGCGGATGGCGGGCAGCTTTTCGAGGTAGGCGAAGGTCAGCTTTTTGGCCTTTTTGGTCAGCGCCTCGTCGTCGAGGTCTTTGTTGTCTTTAAGGTAGGGCAGGACCATTTTGATCTGTTGAATCAGGTTGTAGACCACATCCTCGAGGATCATCTGCACGTTGGTGCGGCGGGTGTAGCCGTGGTACACCTTGTTGCGGTAGTAGCCCGGGTAAACCAGGATCATCAGGTGACGGATCAACGAGATGACGGTTTCCTTGTCCGGGTGGGTGTAGGGCATCAGCTGATCGATTTTTTTGTTTTCGCTGTAATCCAGCATCAGCATGTTGGTGACGCGGTTAATATCGTCTTCCATTTCTGCGTTTTTAATTTTCATCGTGTTGTGCTTTCTTAAAGAATTATTTGTCCGGTGAATCCATTTTTCCGGCAATGTAACGGGTCGCCGTGCGCAAGTCCTGATCGAGCTGACGCAGGGTGGCGATCAGCGTGTCGTTTTGTTGAATCAAGAGCCAGTTTTGTTCGACGACAGCCTTGAGATTGGCGCGTTCTGCGGCCTTCTGGGCCTGTTTTTTGTCGCTCTTTTTTGCCGGTTTCATCTGTGTGGCGCCGACGAGCTCCCGCGCGATGGCTCGGGTCTGTTCGGCGTACGCCTGCATGTCGTCCAGACCGCGGCTGGTCAGGTAGGCGTCGGTCAGGATCTGACACTTCTTTTCCCGCGCGGCGGCCTTAGCCGCTGCCTTGCCCGCTTCAGGATCGTCAGCGGCCTTGGCGTCCGGGTTGTTTTCGTCGAATTCGAGAAAGGATAAAATCGGCTGGTGTTGGTCTAAGTTGGAATCAGCTGGGTCTTTCATATTGCGCACTCCATTGTTTATTATTTAGAACAATTTTAACACAGAACCGAGGTATTTTGCACCGGGCTGTGATAAAATTAAAGAAAAACATAGAAATGCGATAGGAGGGGTTACAATGCAGTATTTAGTCGTCGGCGCCGGCGGAACGGGTGGCATGATTGCCTACAAGCTGGCCAAAGGTGGACAGGACGTTACACTGATCGCCAGAGGGACACACCTTGAAAAAATTCTAAACGAAGGCCTGAAGGTGCACACACAGTGGGATGACGCGGTCGACGCGGTGCCGGTGAAGGCGGTTACGGCGGAAAACTGCGGCGGGCCCTACGACGTGATCTTCGTCTGCTTCAAATGGTATTCGATCGAAAGCGCGCTGCCAATTATTGAACGGGCGGCCGACGCCCACACCGTCGTCATTCCGATTCTCAACATCTACGGCACCGGGCGGATGCTTCAGCAGAAGCTGCCGGACAAGTATATTTTGGACGGCTGCATTTACGTGGCGGCCTCGAAGGAAAAGCCGGGACAGATTTTCCAGTTCGGCAAAATCATGCGCATCGTGTTCGGTCCAAGACAGGATCAGGAAAAGCGGCCGATGCTGACGGCCATCGCGGCGGAGCTCGACGCTTGCGGGATTGAAGGAAAGCTCAGCGACCACATCGAGGAGGAAGCCCTCGAAAAATTCTGCTACATTTCGCCGGTTGGGACGGCCAGCCTCTATTACGACGTGACTTCCGGCGGCTTCCGCACGCCAGGAAAGCCGCGGGACATGCTCGTCGAGCTGATGCGGGAGATCTGCGCCATCGGCGAGGCGATGGGGACGCCGCTGCCCGACGACATCGTCGAGCGCAACCTCGGGATCGTCGCGTCCCTCGATCCGGACAACGGTACGTCGATGCAGCGGGATGTGATGGCCGGGCACGTTTCCGAGATGGACGGCCTTGTGGCCGAGGTACTGCGCCTGGCGAAGCGGTACGGCGTGCCGGTGCCGGCTTACGAAAAGGCGGCGGCGCTTTTCCGCAAGCGGGGATGGATGGCGTAACGGCGCGGCGGGCACAGCCCAGTGATGAAATTTATCAGAAATTAAGTGAAAATAGAAAATCTGGCAAAAACCCGTCATTTTTATTAAAAGTGTCTAAAAAATTTGAAAATTTTCCCGATTATGCTATAATGAAATTGCCAAGAAAAAGGCGTTGTATCGGCTGTTTAAGTCGATTTCTGCTAACATGTCTTTTTCATTTCTTTTCCTTATGAGCCGCCGAAAGGCGGTTTTTTTATTTTAGGTGGGTTTTCCGCGAATGTGCTATAATAAAATTATTCCAAGAAATCAATGACAATAGGGGAAGGTTTTTGTGAAAAAGAAACGCGAACGGGATGCGCGGACCCGCCATCCCTATCCCGAGACATCCGAAAACGGTGAATCCCGGCTGAAAGAGATCAACCAGGCTATGCGCGACCAGAGTCTGCGCGACACCCGCAGCAGGAAGGTGCTCTGGATTTTGCGGATTCTCGTGATCGTCGCCATGGTCCGGCAGGTCGCGATGCACGACTACGAAGGGGCGGCCCTATGTGTGCTGACCCTGCTTTTGATGATCCTGCCCGGGCTGGTTCAGGCGTCGCTCAGGGTCGTGATTCCGCAGACGATGGAAATCGTCATGTACGTCTTCATCTACGCGGCCGAAATTCTTGGCGAGGTCAACAAATATTACACCCGCATTCCCTTCTGGGACACGATTCTGCACACCCTCAACGGCTTTGTCTGCGCCGCCATCGGTTTTTCGCTGGTGCTTTTACTCAACGCGGACAAGCGGGCGATTTTCAGGCTTTCTCCGGTTTTCGTGTCCATTGTCGCCTTCTGCTTTTCGATGACGATCGGCGTCATCTGGGAATTTTTCGAATTTACAATGGACCAGCTGTTCATGACGGATATGCAGAAGGACACCGTGGTGCACGCGATTCACTCGGTCGCTCTCGACCCGTCGAAGGGCCAGCACGTCAAGACCATCAGCCACATCACCCAGACGATAGTCAACGGCAAGGTGCTGCCGATTCACGGGTACCTGGATATCGGACTGATCGATACGATGAGCGATCTTTTCGTCAATTTTATCGGCGCTCTTATTTTCTGCACCATCGGCTATTTTGCGTTAAAGGGACGTCAGCGTCAGCGGCTGATGGCTGAACAGCTCATCGTGGTGCCGGAAGAGGACGAAGCGGTCCGAGACACGCTGGAGGCGCAGGACGAAAGAGCCTTTCTCGAAGCGCACGAAAAGGAGCTGGCCCATTTCAAGCGGCTGCGGCGTCAAAAGCGGTTAGATCATGGGGCGACGCCCGAAAAAGAACAGGCGGCGCCTGAAAATAAAGGGGGACAATAACATGGATTTGATGAAATTGCTCGAATCGCGCAGAAGTTACAGGCGGTTCGATCAGAGCCGGCCGGTGCCGGCGAAGGCGATCAACGATATGGCGCTGGCACTGCGCTGGTCCGCTTCCGCGGGCAACCTTCAGCCCCTGCGCTGCGTGTTCGTGACCGATCCCGAAATTGCCGAGGCGATTTTCCCGCACACCCATTTCGCGGCGTACCTGCCGAAGGAACTCGGCACGCCGAAGCCGGGCGAACACCCGGTGATGTACGTGGTGCTGACTTACGAAAAGAAGACGAAATGGACCGATACCGACGCGGGCATTGCCCTGTCAAACTTGACCCTCGCGGCCTGGGGCCACGGTGTAGGCAGCTGCATTCTTGACAACATCGATCGGCCAGAAATTGCGGCATTGCTCCACATTCTCGACGGGGTGACCATTCACTCGGCGGTGGCGCTGGGGTATCCGACCCACACTTCGAAAATTGTGGATCAAAAGGCGCCGGGGGACGTCAAATATTATTTGGATAATCAGAAAAATTACATGGTGCCGAAGCGGCCGTTTTCGGAATTTATTTTCGAAAACCGATATCCCGAAGCGTAGGCTTACCGTAAAAAAAGCGCGTGTGAAAAATTTTTTCACACGCGCTTTTTATGCCAGCGGCGCTTCGCCGAATTGGGCGAGGAGCTCGTTGGCGGCCATGACAGACAGCTGATTTTTGACCGCGTAGATCAGCACGGCGTCCCGTCGGTTCTTCGCGTAGAGGATGCCTTCGTGGGTCAGCTCCAGACCGCGCTGGGTTTCGGTTAGATCCAGACCGGCGGCGAGGGACAGCGCGACGATCTTGTCTCGGCTTGGCTTGCGGCTGCCGTTTAAAATGTGGTAGGCGTAGGTTCGGTCGAGGCCGCTTTCGCGGATCAATTCGTTTCGAGAGAGAGCCTGCACCTTGGGCAGGGCGGTGAAATAGGCCGCGAAATCCGCGGGCAGCGGATCGAGTCCGCCCAAATAATCGTGCAGCTCGGGCTCGCTGTCGGCAGAGACGAGGACGTTCATCAATTCTTCGGTCTTTTTTATCGGTGGCATCGCTTAGTTCCTTTGTACTATGTTAAAATAACGGTATGAATCAGAACCATACCAAACAGTATCGCGCGTGTCGGGATACTTTCTTCAAAACATTATACCATTTCGATACGCCCGGGCAAAGCCTGGTGATCGACGAGACGTCGGGGCGGCTGTTTCTGCGCAAAGAGCTGACCTATTACGACCCATCGGTTTACCAGTTTTTGATGGGCTGCCGCGACAGCCGGCTCGTTCCCGTATTCGACGCCTGGCAGGAGGACGGCCGCTTTGTCGTCCTCGAGCAGTACGTCCAGGGCGAGCTGTTGAGCGAGCGCCTGCGGCGGGATGACTTGAGCGCGCAGGAGAAACAGGCTATCCTTCACGACGTCTGCGGCGCCCTCGAGGTGCTCCACAGCGCGTCGCCGCCGATTGTGCACCGGGACGTGAAGCCAGAGAACATCATGGTAACCGACAGCGGCCGGGCGGTCCTGATGGATTACGACGCGTCGAAGCGGGTCAAGCCGGCTCAGTCCCGGGATACGGTCCTCCTCGGGACGCGGGACAGCGCGGCGCCGGAGCAGTACGGATTTGGGGCGTCGGACGTGCGCACCGACGTCTACGGCACCGGAAAACTCATCGCGGCGATGTTTGGGGACGCGCCGATTTACCATCACGTCGTTGAAAAAGCGACGCGGCTGGATCCGAAGCGCCGCTACCCCAATATCGCGGCGCTGGACCGTGCGCTGAGCCGCTTCGACAAGCCGATCGAAAATGTGAACAGCTGGGGGTGGCTCAAGGTAATCAGCACGGCGCTCTGCGTCATGCTCGCCTTTGCGCTGTGCCGCACGATGACCTTTGAGAACTCGTCGGGGCCGGCGGAGGATCTCATCACGCAGATCGCTTTTTTTATCGCCCAGCTGGCGGTTATCGAGGTGTGGTTCGACTGGACCGGCGCCTTTGACCACCTGCCCTTCAGAAAGCAGGGGCAGGTTTCGCTGGGGCGGAAAATCGTCGAAAAGCTTATCTACGGCGCGGTGTTTTTCTGTTTGATCTTGATCATGGCGGTTATTTTGATTTTGTGTATTTTTGGAGCATAAGGATGAAACTCACAATACTTGGAACGGGCAACGCGATTGCGACCCGATGCTACAACACCTGCTTTGCGGTGCAGGATCACGGGCAGACCCTGCTGGTCGACGCCGGCGGCGGCAACGAAATATTGAGACGGCTGCCCGCAACGGGCATCGCGATCAACGACCTGCACACGATGTTCGTCACCCACAAGCACATCGATCATCTCCTCGGGGTGATCTGGATTGTCCGCGTGGTGACGATGAACATGCTCAAGGGGACGTACGACGGGGATTTTACGATTTACAGCCACGACGAGGTGGTCGATTTGATTACGTACATGAGCACCCACCTTTTGACGGGGAAGCAGGCCGCCCTCATCGGCGACCGCCTGCACCTTATCCCGCTGAAGGACGGCGAAAGCTTTTGCGGCGCGGGTCACAAAATCACGGTGTTCGACATCCATTCGACCAAGGCGAAGCAGTTCGGCTTTGTGATGGATTTGGGCGGCGGGCGGCATTTGACCTGCTGCGGGGACGAACCGTGCCCGAAGTCGGCAGAAAAGCTGGCTGCGGGGAGCGAATGGATGCTCCACGAGGCGTTCTGCCGCTACTGCGACCGCGAAACTTACAAGCCCTACGAAAAGCACCACTCGACGGTTAAGGACGCCTGCGAGCTGGCTGAACGGCTGAAGGTGCCAAACCTGATTCTCTACCACACTGAGGATCACCACATCGCCGACCGCAAGGCCCTTTACGGGGCCGAGGGCCGGCAGTATTATTCGGGCCGTCTGGAAATTCCGGACGATCTGGAAGGGTTTTACATCTTGTCTGATTAGAAGAAAATGGTTTTACAGCGGTTTAAAACCGCGTGTTTTTGCGAGAACGAGCGCCCGCGGGCGCTTTTTTTATTGCTAACGAAACAGGCCTTGGGTATAATGAAACAAGCTGATAGGAGAGAATTAAATATGGCAAAGACACTGAAAGATATGAAAATCGGTGAAACGGTCACGGTAATCGAGGTCGGCGGCCAGGGCGCACTGCGGCAGCACTTCCTCGACATGGGCATGATCCCCGGCGTGAGCGTCACCTTAATTAAGTACGCCCCGATGGGCGACCCGATGGAATTTAAAATCCACGACTACGTGCTGACCCTCCGCATATCCGAGGCGGCGCAGATTACAGTCACGGATCTGCCGAAGTCTGAGGAGACGCACCCGAAAAAGGCGCCGGCCCATGTCGAGCACCCGGGCTACGGTGAAACGGGCGTGCGTTTCCACAACGCGAAAACCGACGAGAGCCGGGCGCTGCCGAAGGACCAAATTTTAACCTTCGCGCTGGCAGGCAATCAGAACTGCGGCAAGACGACGCTGTTCAACCAGCTCACCGGCGCAAACCAGCACGTCGGAAATTTCCCGGGGGTGACGGTCGACAAGCGCACCGGCGTCATCCGCGGTCAGGCCCGCACCGAGGTGACGGACCTGCCGGGGATTTACTCCCTTTCGCCCTACACGGAGGAGGAAGTGGTCTCCAGGGAATATATTTTAAAGGAAAAGCCCCAGGGCATCATTGATATCGCCGACGCGACGAATCTGGAGCGCAATTTGTACCTGACTCTTCAGCTCATGGAGCTGCACGTGCCGATGGTGCTGGCGCTGAACATGATGGACGAAATGCGGGGCAACGGCGGATCGGTGGATATCAACCGGATGGAAGAGATGCTTGGGATCCCTGTGGTGCCGATTTCCGCGTCCCTGGACGAGGGGGTCGACGAGCTGATCCACCACGCGGTGCACGTCGCGCGATATCAAGAATGCGACGCGGTGACGGATTTCTGCGGGCCGGAGGATCACAACGGCGCGGTGCACCGGGCGATTCACGGCATTATGACGCTGATTTCGGACCACGCCCAGCGGGCAGACATTCCGCTGCGTTTCGCGGCGACGAAGGTGGTCGAGCAGGATGAAAAGGTCATCGAGGCGCTGAATCTCGACGAGAACGAAAAGGAAATGATCGAACACATCCTCGTTCAGATGGAAAAGGAACGGGGGCTCGACCGCCGAGCCGCCATTGCGGACATGCGCTTCCATTTCATCGAACAGGTGACGAGTGCCTGCGTCATCAAGCCGAGAGAGTCCAAGGAACAGCGGCGGAGCGAGCGCGTCGACCGCGTGCTCACCGGTAAGTACACGGCGATTCCGATCTTTGTGCTGGTCATGGCGGCCGTCTTCGCGCTGACCTTCAACGTGCTGGGGCTGCCCCTTCAGAACCTGCTCGACCGGGGCATTACGGCGGTCCGCGACGGTGTCGGCGCCTGGATGACCGCGGCCGGCGTCGCCAAGGGCTTGAGGCTCTTTGTGACTGAGTGCCTGTTCGACGGCGTCGGGACAGTCGTCAGCTTCGTGCCGATCATCGTCATCTTGTTTTTGTTTCTGTCTATTCTCGAGGACAGCGGCTACATGGCGCGCATCGCCTTTGTCATGGACAAGCCTTTGAGAAAGCTTGGGCTGTCCGGCCGGTCGATCGTGCCGCTGCTTGTCGGCTTCGGTTGTTCAGTGCCGGCGATCATGTCGACGCGGACGCTGCCGTCGGAACGGGACCGCCGGATGACGATCATGCTCATTCCTTTTATGAGCTGTACGGCGAAGCTGCCGATTTACGCGCTGTTTTCCGGCGTCTTCTTTCCGCATTACGCGGCGCTGGTGATGATTTTACTGTACGTGCTCGGCATCGCAGTCGGGATTTTAACAGCTGCGGTGCTCAAACACACGGCGTTCACAGGCGAACCGGTGCCCTTCGTGATGGAACTGCCCAATTACCGCATGCCGGGGATGAAAAATGTGGGGCGGCTGATGTGGGAAAAGACTGCCGATTTTATTCAGCGCGCCTTCTCGATCGTGTTGATCGCCAATATCGTGATTTGGTTCCTGCGCTCCTTCGATCCGGCGCTGCACATGGTGACAGCCGCCAATATGGACAGCAGCATTCTCGCGATCGTCGCCGGCGTACTCGCACCGATTTTCGCGCCCATGGGTTTTGGCAGCTGGAAGATGGTCACGGCGCTGATTTCAGGCTTTCTGGCGAAAGAGAGCGTTGTCGCCGTATTGGGCACGCTGTATTCCGGCGCGGCCCTTGCATCAGTGATTTCGCCGGTTTCGGCGGCGGCTTTTTTGGCTTTCTGTCTGCTTTACACGCCGTGTGTCGCGGCGATGTCGTCAGTGCGTCGAGAACTGGGCACCGGCTGGATGGTTGGCATCATCGCGATGCAGTGTATCATCGCCTGGGTCATCTCTTTTGCTGTTTTCACAATCGGCTCGCTCATTTAGACGCAGCTCAAAGACTGGTGTGTCCTCTGAGGACACCAACCGGTCTTTTTTTTGTGCTAAACTACCTTAAAGTTTATTGCTACGACAAAGGGGGAAGCAGCATGACAAAACCAATTTACAAACGATGGTGGTTTTGGGTCATCTTGGTGATCGTTTTATTTATCATTGCGGGTGCGGCTGGGGGACATGAAGATTCGTCGTCCAGTTCGGGCAGTAAGTCAGCAAAAAAAGTTGAAATGGCTGATTTCAGTGTGATGAGTGAGGCCGATCGGGATCAATGGGGGAAAGACAATCAAATCACGATCAACGTGAAGAAACAATACTCAAGCGACGTCCAGAACGGCGCCTTTATCAGTCAGAGTGTTAAAGCCGGCACGAAGGTGGCGCAGGGTTCTTCTGTAACGGTGGTTTACTCCAAGGGCGCTAAGCCGACAGCGGAACAGCGCAACGCTTTGATCAAGGCGAAAGAATATTCAGATACAATGTACATGGCGAAGCAGGGGATTTACGACCAGCTGACGTCAGATTACGGCGAACAATTCCCGGCAGATGCCGCCCAGTACGCCGTCGATCACCTTGACGCAGATTACAATAAAAATGCCCTTGAAAAGGCAAAGAGCTATCAGAAAGAAATGAACATGTCAAAATCGGCGATTTACGATCAGCTGACGTCGTCCTACGGCGAAAAATTTACCCAGTCTGAAGCGCAGTACGCCGTGGATCATTTAAGCAACTAAGATAGAGAGGACATCAATGAAAAATTGGAAATTAGTTTCGGGAATCTTATCAATTGTGCTTTGTGTTTTTGTGCTGTTTCAGTCCTGCGCGGCAGGCACCTACAACGCGCTGGAAGCTAACGGCGAAGTCAGCGGGAGCGCCGGCTTTTTGGTCGCGGTTTTCATGCTCGCCGGCGGCATCGTCTCCATCGCGACGCGGAAGAGCACCGGCAAGGGCGGCAATATCGCGCTCATCGTGATGTTTGCCTTGGCCGCGCTCATCGGTTTTACCAATGCGGGCAGCTATTCCGACCTTTACGTCTGGTCGGTGTGGTGCCTGATCTGCGCGGTGCTGGCGGTGGTCAGCGTGATTTTAAACAAAAAGCAGGCGAACTGACCGCTTGATGCGAAAGGGGGTCAATGCGATGTTATCGCTGATTATTTTGGGAATCGTGTTACTACCTGTCATGATTTTAGCGGACTTGCTTGAAATGAATAAATAAGAAAAAGTAAGGAAAAGAATATCCATCTCAAAAGGGACTGTCGATGAGGCAGTCCCTTATCTTTTTGCCTTCGGAAATGATATAGAAGTACACAAAATGAAGTATATTAAAATTATTACGTTTTTTGCCTCATCAGCCCCTCACCCAATCTCATCATTTTGAAATCTTGACAGGTGCTCGTAGGGGAGGATGAGCCTTCCAGTGTACAGCCCACAGCCGTCGTTGATCCGGTAGCGGTCGAGAGCGGTGAACATATTGACATCAATCTTTGAAATGTCAAGGTTTTGAAGCGCGGCAATGCGTGCGTAGGCCTCGTCGAAATAAGGACACGCGCCCTCCGGGATTTCCTTGCGTCGCAGCCGCTCCTGTGCCTGGCGCTTTTCATAGCTGCTGTGGTTGGCTGCCCCGATTTCCGCGTAATCATCCATGTCCTTCGTGCGCAGCTGAATCTCCAGATAACTTCTGCTCAGATTATCAAAAAGTGACAGATGAAGTGAACGGTAGCCCAACTCATTGGTGTTGGCCACATAATCCTTGTAGTACGGTCGGACACTGTCGCTAAGCAGCGGGGAGCACACCGGAAGATCGGTGCGGGAGAGCTGCGCGGTAAATCCCCGCTCTTCAAGAAACGCTGGTAGGATATTGGCGATCTCATACAGCGTATGCGCTTCGATCTGTGCCCGGTCATCTCCGGGTTTCAGATGACAGGCCGGCAGGGACAGGACGATGCGGTAAGCAATCAGATCCTTGAAACGGCCGATTTGTTCTCGAAGCATGGAAATCGGGGGATAGGTGCCATGTTCCGCGTGATAGCGATAGATGCCGTTGACAATATAAGCGTTAAACTTTTCCTCCGTGCGGATCAGCGATTTGATCCGGCCCCGGAAGGTAAACGCGAAAAGGCCGTAGTGATCGGCCATATACTTATAAAATTCCCGGATCCGCTGAGACTGGGAGGTCAGGAAATCGTTATGCTCCAGAAGCTCACTCATCTGGATTAGAAAATTGGCATGAATCAGATCCAGAGCGTTATGGGTGTCCGCGGCGTTTTTCCGCAGATCGTCGGCGTATTTGTGGATGATACGCAAGAGGGTATCACCAGCGTAAAGATAGTCGGTTAACTGAACCATAGGAAAAGTGATCACTTCCCTTCGAAAATTAACGATTAAAAAACGCCGTGCGGACTTTCCCGATCATGTAGAGGGAGCCGACAAAGGCGTTGACGACGTCATCGGCATCGTCGAGGGTATCCAGCGCGGCTTCCGGTGAGTCGAAGGCGGTGACGTCCTTGCCGTATTCATTTTTGATCTTTTCGGCCATGGCCTCGGCGTCGACGGCCCGTTCGTTGTCCGGCGTCAGCGTCGAAATCTTTTCAGCTCGGGGCACCAGCAGCTTCAGACAGCCGTCGATATCCTTGTCCTTGAGCATACCGAAATAGAGGTTCAGCCGGTAAGGCTTGTCGGTTTTCAGGAAATAATCGTCGAGATTGTCGACGAAGCACTGAATGCCGTCGAGGTTGTGGGCGCCGTCGATCAGAACCATCGGCGACTTCGACAGAATTTCAAATCGGCCGTGGAGCTTGACGTGGTTAATGCCCTGGCGGATCGCCTCAAAGGGGATCACGTATTTTTCTTCCATCAGCGCGACCAGCGCGGCCAGCGCGTTGCCGGCGTTTTCCAGCTGATGGCGGCCGAGGAGGTTGATCCGGAAGCGGCCCAGCGGGTGATAGGCGAGGCTTCGCGAGGTGACGAGCTGACCGTCGAGATCCGCCTTGACCAGCTGCAGTTTGTACTGTTCGCCGTCGTAAATCCGGGCGCCCTTGTCCCAGGCGCGTTTTTCGATGACTTGGCGCACGCCTTCGGAGGACTGGGGCGCCATGACGACGCCGCCGGTGCCGAATTTGATAATTGCCGCCTTTTCCGCCGCGATGTCTTCGAGGGTGTCGCCGAGGTATTCGGTGTGGTCCATGCCGATCTTGGTGATAACCGCGCATTTCGGCCCAGGGATGATGTTGGTCGCGTCGAGACGGCCGCCGAGACCGACTTCGATCACCGCGAAATCGACTTTCTTATCCCAGAAGTAAACAAAGGCGATGGCCGTTTCCAGCTCGAAGCAGGTGGCCTCAGCGCCGCCCTTTTCGACGACCGCTTCCGCCGCGGCCTTGACCTTTTCTGTGGCCGCTGCGAGGTCTTCGTCTGTGATGGGCTCTTCGTTCAGGCAGAACCGTTCGTTGAAGGATTCCAGCGCCGGTGACGTGTAGAGCCCGGTCTGGTAGCCGGCTTCGGTCAGGACGGCGGAAATCATATGGGCGGTTGAGCCCTTGCCGTTGGTGCCAGCGATGTGAATGCATTTGATCGAGCGTTCCGGATGGTTGAGCTCGTCCATGATCGCACCGATGGTGTCGAGCCCGAGGACACTGCCGAACACGCCTCGGGATTGGATGTATGCCTTTGCTTCTTCAGGCGTCATAATTAGCCTCTCTTTCTTTATGAATCATTGTGATTTTATTCGATGAATTGACTGCAGTCGATGATGCGCTTTTCTGTGATGAGGGTGGGGATGCGCAGGTCGTGAGCCTCGGTGGGCAGCGCGTCGAAAAGGAGAAATTCCGGGACGAGGGCGACTAAGTGTGCCGTGGCTTTGAGCTTTGGCAGGTAGCGGTCGTAAAAGCCGCCGCCGTAGCCCAGGCGTTCGCCCCGCTTCGTAAAGCCGACGCCGGGAACGACGATCAGGTCGATGGCGTCAGGCGCGAGTTCCGGGCAGATCGCCGGGTCCGGTTCGAGAATGTCCATCGTCCCTGGCCTGAGATCGCCAGGAAAGTGCGCGATCGAAAGCATCTTCATGATGTGGGTTTTAGGCACGCAGTAGGGCACCGCGACCCGCTTGCCGTCGCTTAACGCCTGCTCGATCAGCGGGAAGGTATTTAACTCCGAGCCGAAGCTGACGTAAACGGCTAGGGTTTGAGCGTTCTGGTAAACGTCAAGTTCCGTCAGGGCTTTGACGATCGCCGCGTCGGCGGCAGGATCGTGTGCTGCGTCTCTGAGCTTTAAAATTTGGCGGCGCGCCGCCTGTTTGGCTTGCTTCATCACAGGGTCTCCTTTACATTGACAGTAAAAATATTATAGCATACCTACGTGTAGAGGACACCAGAACCATTTAAGCTAATATTGAAAAAAAATGGCCTCTATGGTACAATTTTTATAAATTTAACGGAAGTGAATTACCGCTAGAATAGCGAGGAATCAATTGTCTAAAGATAAAAATCAATTTCGAACTCATGATGGCAGCACGAGTGCCTACGTGAAGAGCATTCTCAAGGAAACGCGGGGAAGTCTCCGGCGCAATTCGCTGATGAGCGCCGCGTCCATTCTTTCGATTGTCGCTGCCCTGATTATTTTGGGAATTTTCGTCATTTTTTCGGCCAACGTCCAGAGTGTGACCCAGCAGGTCGAATCGAAAATGGAGCTGAAGGTCTACGTTCAGAACAACCTGTCCCAAGACCAGCTCAAAATTCTCAATTCAAAGCTCAAAGCGAATGAACACGTGGTCAGCACGAAATACGTCTCAGCGGACAAGGCGCTGTCTGATTTTTCGAAGAGCCTGAAGAGCTATTCGGGCCTGCTCAACGGCTACAACAGCAGCAACAACCCGATGCCGGCGTCCTACAACGTGAAAATCGACAACGCGAAGAATATTTCCGCAGTGCGCAATTACGCCCTTGGCCTTAACGGATACGGGGTGACTGACGTCAAATACGGCGAAGAGTACGTCAACGCGCTGATTTCCTTCAGCCATTTCAGCAATATCTTCAGCGCCGTCCTCATCGTTATCCTGTCGGTGGTGTCGCTGTTCATCGTCTACAACACGATCAAGCTGACCTGCTTTGCGAGACGCAAGGAAATCCGCGTCATGCGTTACGTCGGAGCCACCGACTGGTACATCCGCGCGCCTTTCATTCTCGAAGGGGCTTTCCTCGGCGCCCTCGGCGCGGTGATCGCGCTGGCGATTATCGGCTTCGGTTATACCGGCATTTCCAATTACATTATGAAAGCGGTGTCGATGCCGATGGACGCGGGTGTCGTGTCCTTCTCGTCGATGTTCGCGCCGCTTCTGGCCTTCTGCCTCGTGTACGGCATCGCGATCGGTTCCCTTGGGTCCGTCTTCTCGATGCGGAAATACCTCGAAGCGTAAACCTCGGCATTTAGAAATGGGAGATTCATTTTGAGTACAACTAAACAGACAAAACGAATCCGAATTCTGGCCTGCCTTTTGTCAGCAGGCCTTCTTTTTGTGATGGGATTCGGCTTTAATCGTCCTGTGCAGGCGGCCACAAAGGAACAGCTCGACAACGTGCAGGCGCAGATGCAGAAGACCGATCAGCAGATGGCGGACAACCAGAAGAAAATGGCGGCGCTTGACGCCCAGCTGTCCCAAAATCAAAAGGCCTACGACGAATCCCTGGCGGCCTTCCAAAAACGGGCCCGGGCGATGTACATGGTGGGCAACTCCGGCTATCTGGAAGTGCTGTTCTCGTCCAAGGACATCACGGAGATGATCTCGCGGTTGACCAGCATGCGCACGATCCTCAAATCCGACCAGAATATGATCGACACGCTGGTGAGCCAGCAGAATCAGATTAATTCGACGAAGGCCGAGATCCAAAAGGCCCAGGACGAGCTCAAGACGCTGAAAAAGGCTCAGGAAGAGCAGTACAAGAAGTTGGCCAGCGAGTACAACGCTGAAAATTCGGCAGCCAATTCGATGAACCTGAGCTTCGGCAGCGGCACTTGGACCAACGATTACATCTGGCCAATCGATTTGAACAACCCGAACGCGCTGAATATCAGCAGCGGCTTCGGCGGCCGGGCTTCCCCAGGTGGTATCGGCTCGACCAACCACAAAGGGGTTGATGTGCCGGTGTCCACAGGCACGCCAGTGATGGCCATTGCGGACGGCATCGTCGTCTACGCGGGGGCAGCCAGCGGCTACGGCAATTACGTCGCCATCGATTACGGCACCGGCTCCGACGGCACCACCTACGGCTCCGGATACGGCCATTTGAGCAGTGTGAAGTGCCAGGTGGGACAGAAGGTCAAGAAAGGCGATGTCGTCGCGATAAGCGGCTCTACGGGCCATTCGACGGGTCCCCATCTCCATTACGATTTTTACGTCAACAACGCACAGGTTGACGCGCGGACCTATTACCCGAACCTGACGTTCACAGGCAAGGGCCGAAACTAATTTAAAGTTTATACAGCGGCTTCACCGCGATTGATCGCAATGATTGCGTGATCAACTGCGGCGGCCGCTGTTTTTTATTTGGCTTTGTATTTAAATATTGAAAATATGGATAGGGGAAAGGGCGGATGAAAAAGCACGATTAAATATATAAATTAAAATAAATAGCACAAAAAAACACCCGAAGCGTAAAGCTTCGGGCGTATTGTATTTGTATCAACGAGGATTTGATTTAAACAGCTGGCATGGTTTTGGTGGCGATCACATCGATGCCGGTGCCGCAGACATCCTTGAGCACCACATCGCCGACCTTAACCGGCGCTTCAACGACAACCTTGGAGAGTTCGTCCATGGCGTCGAACAATTTGCCCTTTGGAATTTCCTGTGCGGTTTTAACCGGCAGACGGGAAATCATGGCGCCTTTAATGACGACGGTTGTCGGCAGGATACGACGGGGATCCGTCATTTCCTGGATACCGTATCTTTCACCGTTTTTGCAATTGTTGCCCGTGACAGTCCAGTTGTCGCCTTCACCTTCAACGGTCAGGTGGCAGCCCATCGGGCAGCTGATGCAGACCATTTCTTTTTTCATGATGTTTATGCCTCCTTCGGTTCAACGACGAATTTTAATTCACCATCGCCGTATTTTTCAAGGACAGATTTTTTGATCTTGAAGTTGACCATTTCGGCCGGAACGAATTTCTGCGCTTTCTTCGTCGCGATCTTTTCGTCGCCCACATAGCAGTTGATGACGGTGTTGGTGCTGACGGAGCGGACACGCATGTAGCAGTTGACCGAATCGTCAAGGTTAGCAACCGTAATCTTTTCAGGCACAACGTTGCCGATGCCGTCGCCGTTGACGGTGGTGAAGTTGATGTCTTCTTCCAGATGGCCCTTGACGTAGCGGGCAGCGCCCTTGCCAGCCAAAGCCGCTTCCTGGGAAACGAAGTCGACCAAGTCGTGAACGTGGACAACGTTGCCGGCTGCGAAGACACCTGGCAGGTTGGTTTCGCAGAGTTCGGAGATCGACGGACCCTGGGTTCTGCGGTCAATTTCAACGCCAGCGCCGCGGGAGATTTCATTTTCAGGAATCAAGCCGACAGAGAGCAGCAGCGTATCGCAAGGCACGGTTTCTGTGGTGCCCGGGATCGGTTTGAGGTGTTCGTCAACCTGAGTAATATCGACCGCTTCAACACGATCTTTGCCGTGGATGAAGGTGATGGTGTGGGACAGCTTCAATGGAATATCGAAGTCGTTGAGGCACTGTACGATGTTACGGGTCAGGCCGTTGGAGTACGGCATGATTTCAGCCACGCATTTGACGTGTGCGCCTTCAAGGGTCATACGGCGGGCCATGATCAGTCCGATATCGCCGGAGCCGAGGATGACGACTTCTTTACCGGTCATATAACCTTCCATATTGATGAAGCGCTGTGCAGTCCCAGCAGTGAAGACACCAGCCGGTCTAAATCCCGGAATACCGATGGCGCCGGCGGTTCTTTCGCGGCAGCCCATGGTCAGGATGACAGCCTTGGCTTCCAGTGCCATGTAGCCATCTTCTTCGTTAATTGCGTGAACGATTTTGGTGTCGTCGTCTTTTCTTTCGAGGTCGAGCACCATCGTGTTCAGTTTGTACGGAATCTTCAGGTCCATCGCCATGTCGATGTAACGGCCTGCGTATTCCGGACCGGTTAACTGTTCTTTAAAGGTGTGCAGCCCAAAACCGTTGTGGATGCACTGGTTTAAGATCCCGCCGAGTTCGCGGTCTCTTTCGAGGATTAAAATGTTATCGACGCCTTCTTTTTTGGCTTCAACAGCGGCGGCTAATCCAGCAGGGCCGCCTCCGATTACAATAATATCATACATCGTGAAAAAACCTCCCCTTACTGATTCTTCGTTTTGCCGCTGAGGATGTAGCCTTTATCCTTAGCATCGTACATGATGTCTTCCATGTCGCAGCCGAGTTCACGGGCTAAGATTTCAACAACTCTTGGCTGGCAGAAACCGCCTTGGCAGCGGCCAGCACCTGGACGGCAGCGTTTGGTGACGCCACGGACCGTTGTTGCACCGACGTTACGATTGATGACGTCGACGATTTCAGCTTCTGTGATGGATTCGCAGCGGCAGATGATCTTGCCGTATCTCGGATCCTTTTCGATGGCTGCTTTCTTTTCTTCGTCGCTGAGCTGATTGAAGATGATGTGCGGACGGGTCTTCGGATTGAAGTCTTTGTTTTCTTCAACGTGGACGCCGTCTCTTTCGAGCATCGGCAGGATGACGTCTTCAACGCAGTAGGTTGCGGATGCCGGAGCTGAGGTCAGACCCGGTGATTCGTAGCCAGCGAAGTTGACGAAGTTCTTAACCGGTGATTCTTCAATGATGAAGTCGCCGTCTGTTGTGGTGTAGGTGTCAGCAACAGGAGTGTTACGGGTTCCGGCGTAGGAACGAATGATCTTGTTGAAGTAGTGTTCGAGTTCCGGACAGTTCTTCAAAGCGTTTTCTTTGATGTAGTCCAGACGATCCTGAGTGGTGTCGATGTCGCCTTTCTTAACTGGCATTGCATCCGGGCCGATTAACAGGTTGCCGTGGACAGTCGGGGAGACCAGGATCCCTTTCCCGTTCTTAGTCGGGCACGGGAAGATGACGTTGTGAACCAAGTCGCCGATTTCTTTATCAAAGATGAAGTACACACCGCGGCGAGCGAGAATCTTGAAGTACGGATCGCCGACCATCTTGTAAATATCATCAGCGTAAACGCCGGCAGCGTTGACGACGTATTTGGCTTCGATGTCTTCTTCGGTCGTTTCGATTTTGAAGGTCCCGTCATCTTTCTTTGCGATGTTGGTGACTAAGTGGTTCAATTTCAATTCGACGCCGTTGTCGACAGCATTTTCTGCGACCTTGATGCCCAATTCATACGGAGAAACCAAGCCAGCTGTACCTGCGTAAAGTGCACCGCAGATATCTGGAGCGAGGTTTTCTTCCATTTCGTGAACTTCGTCTTCGAAGATGATTCTCATATCCGGCACGCCGTTCATGACCCCGCGCTGATACAGGCGCTGCAGTGTCATCATTTCGCGTTCAGTGTGCGCGACAACCAGTGAACCGGTGCGTTTAAATGGAACCCCCAAGTCTTTGCAGACTTTTTCGTACATGATGTTGCCAGGTGCGTTGAACAGGCCCTTTTTCTTGCCTGGGACTGCATCGTAGCCAGCGTGGACAATAGCGGAGTTCGCTTTTGTGATCTGGTTGGCGACATCATTTTCGCCGTCAAGTAAAACGACGTTCAGCTGATAACGGGAGAGCTCCCGTGCTACGTAGGATCCGGCGATACCGGCACCTATTATAGCGATATCATACATAATAAAATCCTCCTTGATGAATGATAAATTTATACAAATAAAAAACCACACAAGCAAGAAAATGATGACACAGTCATGACATCATTCTAGTTGTGCGGCTCTCCATTGCCATATTTCATTTAGTTTTAATTATGTTTGTCTTTATTTTAACATAGAATCGGATTCTTTGACAAAATTTTCTCGAAAAATTTTTACTGCATCAAATTTATCCCACAATGGCTTGTAAGAGGTACTGGAAGAAATCGAACCTGCTTCTATACAGCTCTTTACTTCTTCTTCCGTTTCAATGAATCCGCCGGTAATGATCGGAATGGATAATTCCGCGTTGACCTTGCGGATGACCTTGGAAACCAGACCGGGGAGTACTTCGACTGCGTCGGGCTTAATTTTCCTGGCAGCGTTAATGGTGACATCCATTGCTGATGAGTCAAGAAGAAATAAACGTTGAATGGTCATCAAATTTTCACGCTTAGCGATGGTAATTAACGAATTCCGCGTTGAAATGATACCGGTAGGGTGAAGCTCTTCCTTCAGGTATTTGACAAAGTAGTGATCTTGTCCGTAGCCCTTCAGAAGATCCAAATGCACGAAAGCGTATTTGCCAGCGACATTGATGTAGTCAATCATTGTTTTGAGATTGTAAATATTGCCTGTCAGAAGAAAGACAATTTGGCAGGGAGAGGCGACAGCGTCATAAATGTCCTTTGGATCGCGGATCGCCGCGATAATTGGATTTTTTTCCAATAAGTGCAGACATTTTTTTGTAGTCATTGATCCCCCCTTCTGTTCGGAAAAAGACAAACGTGATCAACTCACGACATAACTCTCCGACGACACACGGTCGTCGGAGAGTATAAAACAAAATTGAAATGAAGTTCTAAAATGAAGTGTTGACTTATTCTTCGACTTCGTCAGGATCGACCCAGTGTTCTGCACGGCCAACAGCTTTTGTCCAGCCCTTGTACAGTTTTGCACGGGTTTCAGCATCCATCATCGGTTCGAAGGTACGGTCGATCTGCCAGTGATCGACAACATCTTGTAAGTCATCCCAGAAGCCAACTTCCAGACCTGCGAGGTAGGAAGCCCCTTCAGCTGTGGTTTCAACAACTGACGGACGGTCTACAGGGCAGCCAAGGATATCAGCCTGGAACTGCATCAAGAAGTTGTTGTTGGAAGCGCCGCCGTCAACTTTGAGTGACTGCAGAGCGATGCCGGAGTCTTTTTCCATCGCGTCGAGGATATCTCTTGTCTGATAAGCGAGAGATTCGAGGGTAGCGCGGATGATGTGGTTCTTGTTAGCGCCACGGGTCAAGCCGACAATGCAGCCGCGTGCGTACGGATCCCAGCGCGGTGCGCCAAGGCCTGTGAAGGCAGGAACAACGTAAACGCCGTTGGTATCGGCAACTTTCTTAGCGAAGTGTTCGGAGTCTGGTGAAGTATCGACCATGCGGAGTTCGTCACGCAGCCACTGGATTGCAGCACCAGCGACGAAGATAGAACCTTCGAGTGCGTAGTTGACTTTTCCGTTGATGCCCCAAGCGATGGTGGTCAACAGGCCGTTTTCAGATTTAACCGGTTTTTCGCCAGTGTTCATCAGCATGAAGCAGCCAGTGCCGTAGGTGTTCTTTGCCATACCTGGTTTGAAGCAAGCCTGGCCGAACAGAGCGGACTGTTGGTCACCTGCGATACCGGTGATTGGGATTTCGCCGCCGCCGAACAATGTGGTGACACCGAATTTGCTTGATGAAGGCTGAACCTTCGGTAACAATGATTTCGGGCATTCGAAGGTTTCGCACAGTTTGTCATCCCAATCCAAGGTGTTGATGTTGAACAGCATGGTTCTGGATGCGTTTGAGTAGTCTGTTGCGTGTACGCGGCCTTCGGTTAATTTCCAGAGCAGCCAGCAGTCGACAGTCCCAAATGCGAGTTCGCCTTTTTCAGCTCTTTCGCGGACGCCGTCAACGTGGTCTAAGATCCACAGCAGTTTCGTGGATGAGAAATACGGGTCGAGAATTAACCCGGTGTTTTTCTGTACGTAATCAGCAAATCCTGGAATTGCGTTGAAGCGGTCTGCGTAGCTAGCGGTACGACGGCACTGCCATACGATCGCGTTGTAAACAGGTTCGCCAGTCTTGCGGTCCCAAACGATTGTGGTTTCACGTTGGTTGGTGATCCCGATTGCGGCGACGTCTTCAGCTGTTGCGTTGACTTTCGCCATTGCTTCAGCACAAACAGCGTTCTGTGTAGCCCAGATCTGCATCGGGTCATGTTCTACCCAGCCTGGATGCGGATAAATCTGCGGGAATTCGTGCTGTGCAACCGAAACGATTTCACCGTCGTGATTAAACAGAATGGCACGAGAACTGGTAGTACCAGCGTCACAAGCCATAACATATTTTGCCATAATATAAACCCCCTCGTTTATAAATGTTTTTTATTTAATACACCGCGCTGGCGGTGCGATTAAATCGATTGGCGTGCGCCTGTCGTTAAATCGACGGCACAAAAAAAGAACATAAATAGCCTTTCTGCAACGATTAAGTTGTCTTTGTTTTGTGCTTCTCCATGTTCTCCAGCTTTATATTCTGTTAATGATTGTATTGATTACATCTCTTCGATGTGTTCATAATAGCATAATTTATTTTTTGTGTAAAGGGTTTACACCAAAAAATATTCAAATAAATTTTCATTAACTTTCAGTAAAGATTTCGTGTATTTTGACAGAATGTATAATGTTTAGAAGAATCTAAAATGTTTACAGCACAAACGTGTAGATTCTGTGCTACACTAAATAGAACATAATAGTGAGGCAGATTATAAATTTTATATATGAGAATATTGAGGAGGAATTGAATGAAATTTTATATGCCGACCAGACTGTATCAGGAACCGGAATGCGTCATGGCCCATCGCGGTGAAATGGCCGCGCTGGGCAGCCGAGCGCTGATTGTGACGGGGAAGCATTCCGCAAAGGCCAATGGCTCATACGATGACGTGTGCCGGGCTTTGGACGCTGAAAAGATCGCCCACGTGCTTTTCGACGAGGTGGAACAGAATCCGTCGATCGAAACCGTCATGAAGGCCAGAGACTTTGGCGTCGAAAACGGCGTCGATTTCGTCATCGGCATCGGCGGCGGCTCTCCCCTCGATGCGGCGAAGGCCATCGCGCTGATGATCAAGCACAAAGACAAGGACCGCAGCTATCTCTATCAGAAGGGAGCCGACAGTTCGACCCTGCCGATCGTCGAAGTGCCGACAACCTGCGGCACCGGGTCAGAGGTGACGCCGGTTTCGGTGCTGACGATTCACGCCGAAAAGACGAAGGGCTCGATCCCGCACAAAATTTTCGCGGATTACGCACTCAGCGACGGGAAATACTTAAGGACCGCGCCGGCATCTGTGCTGCACAACACGGCGATCGACGCGCTGGCCCATTTGTGGGAGTCGCTGATCAACGTCGACGCCGACGATTACACCCACATGTGCGTGGCGGAAGGCCTGCGGGTCTGGAAACGGAGCAAGGCGGTGCTCCTCGGTGAACGGGACGCCACTGACGAAGACTACGCCAATTTAATGAACGCGTCAAGTTTGGCCGGCATGTCCATCGCGCAGGTCGGCACGACCGTGCCCCACGGCCTTTCCTATCCGGTGACTTACAACCAGCACATGCCCCACGGCAAAGCTGTCGGCTATTTCCAGGCCGGGTACCTCGCGGAAGCTGACGCGGCGGATCGGGAAGAAGCCCTTGCTTTGGCGGGCTTTGATTCGGTCGATGATTACCAAAGCTTTTACGAAGCGCTCTGCGGCAGCGAAAAATTGGCTGACGCTGACCTCGAGTACGCAGTCGAGGTGCTGGCCGGCAAACCGGATAAGCTTAAAAAAGTCCCGTATACCTGCGATCGGGACGTGCTGCACCGTATTGCATTTTTCACGAAGTAAAGCGTGGCGTATATAGAAGAAAGTGCAGCAGGAAAAATTCAATCGTTTTCACACCATAGAATTTGATTAAAATTTATTTTTATTTAATAGTTTTCATGCTATAATAAAATCATTAAATGATCTACTCTTGAGGAGGGTTAATCGAAATGAAAAAATTTATTAACGCTGTTGAAGATGTCGAAAACGAAATGCTCGAAGGTATGTGCGATGCCTATCCTGATAAGGTTGAACGCTTAGAAGGAACAGACGTTATCGTTAGAAAACAGAAAAAAGAAGGAAAAGTTGCCATTATCTCAGGCGGCGGCTCCGGTCACGAACCGTCACACGCTGGCTTTGTCGGCAAAGGGATGCTGGATGCAGCTGTTCCTGGCGCAATCTATACCTCACCAGCACCAGACCAGATTCTCGAAGCTATTAATGCAGCAGATGCAGGCAAGGGCGTCTTGATGGTCGTTAAAAATTATTCAGGCGATGTCATGAACTTCGAAATGGCTGCAGATATGGCAGACGATATCGAAGTTGAAGAAGTCATCACCAACGATGACGTTGCAGTCGACAACAAAGAAGACCGCCGCGGTGTTGCGGGCACGATCTTTGTTCACAAGATTGCCGGCGCAAAGGCTGAAGCTGGCGCAAGCTTAGCGGAAGTTAAAGCTGTCGCAGAAAAAGTCATCGCCAATACAAGAACCATGGGTGCCGCACTCAAACCGTCGACCATTCCGGCAGCTGGCAAACCAGGGTTCGAACTGGCAGACGATGAAATGGAAATCGGGATTGGGATCCACGGCGAACCGGGGATCAGCCGCGAACCTTTGAAACCGGCGAACGACATTGTCGACGAATTGTTAAGCCACATCTTAGGCGACGACGTCGATTACTCCGGCTCTGAAGTAGCTGTTATGGTCAACGGCTCCGGCGCAACGCCGCTGATGGAACTCTACCTGATGAACAAACGCGTTCACGACGTGCTGACCGAAAAGGGCATCAAAGTTGCAAAGACCTTTGTCGGCAACATCATGACCTCCATCGATATGGCAGGTGCTTCCATTTCTCTGTTGAAACTCGACGACGAAATGAAAGAACTGCTGAATGCACCGGCTGACACCATCGCATTCACTCAGGACTAATCGTCTCGTTAATGGTATAATGAAATAGAGGAAATTGACAGGCATTCGTGCCTGTCAATTCTTTTTAAAATCAATTGACGAAAAGAGGAATTCTTATGGCAGCAACAAAAGAAGATGTATTGAAATTCATTGAAGAATTCGATAAACGCATCGAAGAACATCATCAGGAATTGACGGATCTCGACCAGGCCATCGGCGACGGCGACCACGGCATCAACATGAACCGCGGCATGAAGGCCGTCATGGAAAAGATCCCAGGTGTCCAGGACAAAACCATCACCGATATTGTCAAAACCGTTGGGATGACGCTGATGTCAAAGGTCGGCGGCGCCTCCGGTCCGCTGTACGGCATGGCCTTTGTGAAAGCCAGCGCCAAAGCGAAGGGCAAAGAAGAACTGAGCCCGGAAGATATCAGTGAAATGATTGGTGCCGCCATTGCGAGCATCGAAAAAGCCGGCAAATCAACCACAGGTGAAAAGACCATGCTCGACGCGATCTGCCCGGCGAAGGAAGCCTACGACAAGGCGATTGCAGACGGCAAATCCGTCGCGGACGCTTTCGCAGACGCGGAAGACGCTGCTTGGAAGGGTGTGGAATACACCAAAGGCATTATCGCGACAAAGGGCCGCGCGAGATATTTGGGCGAACGCTCCATCGGTCATCAGGATCCAGGTGCGACGTCCATCTCTTATTTGATTCAGTCTGCCCGCGCGGTGGCAGAAGCCAAATAAGCTGACACAAAAGAATAAAATTAAAGGCGCAGGAAGCGCAGAGACTGCTCGTTGGCAGATCATGACATTGATGCAGGAGCCTGTATGGAGAACAGAGATGTTGTGTTAGGAAACATTAAGTCAAATCTTCTGCACGAACTTCCGTAGGAATATGTTGTAAAAAAGAACTGGAAAGATATATGCCGGAATTGTTGGTGGTTTTCTGCTTGGTAACGGAGTAAAGGGTTACATGGACAATTATAAAAACAAATTAAGTGGTTGTACGAGTCTTGACGATCTCTTTGAAATCTGGAGAAATAAGCCAGCAAAGGAAATAACATATCTGTCAGGAAAGAAGTCGATCACCAAAGTTATCAATCATGGTGTCGATTTTTTTATATCTGACGGGATTGTAAATCAGGACGTCTGGAATAGTGGTGAACGGAAAAGAATTCTTTATGTTCTGAAAGAAGCATATGGGACAGACTGGGGCAATAAGACTCTGGTAAGTTGGCTTAGAATCGATCATCCACGCACCCGGATATGGAGTCGTGTAGCCAGATTAACATATGGAATAGAACATTCAGAAAAAGATAGGATCGCGCGATATAAAAAGTATTTGTCAGATTCCGAGCATGCGTCAGCATTAGATCAGATTGCTATATTGAATCTTAAAAAAAGCGGTGGTGAATCCACATCAAATAATGATGAGATTGATGCTTATGCCGCTTCTGACAAAAATGAAATTCAAAAGGAGATCGATTTGATTGATCCGGAAATAATAGTCTGTGGATATACATTTGGAAGTTTGCTGACAAAGGTATTATGTCGAGTACCTTTAACCGATGAAACGCGGAACGATAACCGGTACTACTATATGGAGATCTGCGGAAAGGAAAGACTTGTCATCGATTATTACCATCCGGCTAATCACTACCCAGACTTTATGAATTATTACGGCTTGATAGGGATTTATCAACAGGCCCTCATAAGAAAATAAAACAGGAAGGAGCAACAGATATTTTGTAGCAATTGTGGGAAAGAGGTACAGCCCGATGCGAAGTTTTGTCCTTACTGCGGTACGCCGATCAAAATAGGATCAACCGCAAAAAATAGCGATGAGTATGAGTTGACGATTACCAGGACAAAACAAGACGGCGGCGGGTTTATAAAAATCGCTGTTTCCGTTGATGGTAAAAAGCTCGGTAAATTGAAACGCGGAGAATCGATTAGGACAAGCGTTTCTGAAGGGTATCATAAGATTACGGCGACATTAAATGCACAAAGTAAGAGCCTTACGTTTATAAATACCGGGAAGCCGATTATTGTTTCCTACGATGGATTTGATGTAGCTATTTCTCTGCCTGATGGTGCAGAAGGGTATGTAGAGAATAAAAGCAATGCAGAAGTTGTTCAGAGCAATACTGAGGCAGAGGGTCAGAAGGATAATCCGGTTCTGGCGTTTGACGCGACCTCAGCTTATGGAAACCAGGGAAAACTGAAAGGAAATTGACAGGCCTTCGTGCCTGTCAATTCTTTTTAAAATCAATTGACGAAAAGAGGAATTCTTATGGCAGCAACAAAAGAAGATGTATTGAAATTCATTGAAGAATTTGACAAACGCATCGAAGAACATCATCAGGAATTGACGGATCTCGACCAGGCCATCGGTGACGGCGACCACGGCATCAACATGAACCGTGGGATGAAGGCCGTTATGGAAAAGATCCCGAGTGTGCAGGATAAAACCATCACCGATATTGTCAAAACCGTTGGAATGACGCTGATGTCAAAAGTCGGCGGTGCCTCCGGTCCGCTGTACGGCATGGCCTTTGTGAAAGCCAGCGCCAAAGCGAAGGGCAAGGAAGAACTGAGCCCGGAAGATATCAGTGAAATGATCGGCGCCGCCATTGCGAGCATCGAAAAAGCCGGCAAGTCGACCACAGGCGAAAAGACCATGCTCGACGCGATCTGCCCGGCGAAGGAAGCTTACGACAAGGCGATTGCAGACGGCAAATCCGTCGCGGACGCCTTCGCAGACGCGGAAGACGCTGCATGGAAAGGTGTGGAATACACCAAAGGCATTATCGCCACGAAAGGCCGTGCGAGATATTTGGGCGAACGCTCCATCGGACATCAGGATCCGGGCGCGACGTCCATCTCTTATTTGATTCAGTCCGCCCGCGTGGTGGCAGAAGCCAAATAAGCTGACACAAAAGAATAAATAAAAAGGCGCAGGAAGCGCAGAGACCGCGTATGAATACGCGGTTTCAAAAGAGCCAGGAAGGCCGCAAGGATCATCGTGATCATTGTGGCCTTTTTCAGCGTCAGCGGCTGATCAGCTCAGTGATGATACGGGCTGCGTCGAGAATGTCCTCTTTCATGGACTGGTGGGACGCGCCCGCGATTTGAATGCCGCAGCGGCTCACCGGAATTAAAACTTTTTGAGCTCGGCTCTCAGAGACCGCCATTGCAATTTTCGGGGTAATTTCTCCGAGCAGGGCATTGGCCGCGATGATGCCGAGGGGGCCGGCGATGATGTCGGCGCGCGCCGCCAGAACGACGGCAGGGTTTTCCCCGGTCGCGCCCCGGTCAGCGCCGGCCTTGATCATGGCCTGAGTGGCGATGCTGTTGGTGCCAACCGCGATGACGGTATGGGTTTCGGTTTTGCTGCTTAATGCTGAAATGAGACGGGCGCCGATCTGGCCGCCCTGTCCGTCGATCACGAGAATATTCATTATCTCATCTCCTTTTTCGAAAAGTTAATATAATATCATTAAAATTATAACTGATTTTATGCTTTTGTAATACTGAAATTTGTGTTTTATTATGAATAATAAAGTAAAGGAGTTTAACCATGCATATCCCTGATAATTATTTAAGTCCGCAAACCTGCGGCGTAATGGCCGCCGCAATGGTGCCGGTGTGGGCCGTTTCGATCAATAAAATTAAAAAAGACATGCCCAAGGCCAAAATCCCGATGATGGGGGTCGCTGCAGCTTTTTCGTTTCTGGCGATGATGTTCAACGTGCCGATTCCAGGCGGGACTACTGGCCACGCCGTCGGCGGCTCACTAATCGCGATTCTTCTCGGGCCCTACGCTGCCTGTTTGTCGGTGAGTGTCGCCTTGCTTTTGCAGGCGCTGATTTTCGGGGACGGCGGGATCCTGGCTTTCGGCGCGAACTGTTTTAATATGGCTTTTGTCCTGCCTTTCGTCGGTTACGCGGTTTATAAGCTCATTGCCGGCGGTCACCAAAAAGACACCCGGGAATACGTTGGTGCCGGCATCGGCAGTTACCTCGGCATCAACGCGGCGGCCCTCTGCGCGGCCATTGAATTCGGCATCCAGCCGATGCTGTTCAGAGACGCTGCGGGCAATGCGCTGTACTGTCCCTACGGTTTAAACGTCTCGATTCCGGCGATGATGATCGGGCATCTTACGGTGTTTGGGCTGGCTGAGGTTGTTTTTACCGTCGCCATTCTAGCCTTTGTCCGAAAGGCCGCGCCGGAGCTGAGTGTCAGTACGGCGGAATCCAAATCGTCCAACCCCCTCAAGGTGCTTTTGGCCGTTTTAATCGTGGCCACGCCCGTTGGGCTGCTCGCCGCGGGGACCGCTTGGGGAGAATGGGGCGCGGACGAAATTGCCGCGACTGGCGTCGGCTACACGCCAAAAGGCATGGTGCACGGTTTCGATTACAGCGCGCTGCTGCCGGATTACTCGTTCTCTGGACTGCCTGAATGGTTCGGTTATATCCTTTCTGCCGTGATCGGTGTCGCGCTGCTGATCATCATCTTTAGGCTGATCGGTTACGCGGCGGGCGGCCGCTCGAAAACCAGTCACGCGTGAGCCGCGATCAAAAAAAGGAAACCCTAGAAAGACATTCGAATTAAAATATGAGACTGAATCTAAAAGTCATGGAATTAACCGGCCGGCTTTTGAAAAACGACCGTGAGAACGCCGGGCGAAAGCCCAGCCCCGTCGCGCCGGCTCTGAGGGTCGGTGCAGCGGTGCTCTGTATTCTGCTCTGCGCCATCTCGCAAAACGCTGTTTACGTCATCACCGTTATCGCCGTCGAGCTGCTCAGGCTTGCCCTGATGCCGCCTGAGCGCATCCTCAGGGTTTTAAAGGCCTTGATCCTGCCGGTGATTTTTACGGCGCTGATCATGCTGCCCGCCGTTTTCTTCGGCCACCCACGGACCATGCTCACGGTGACGATGAAGGTGTGTGAATCGGTGCTGGTGCTCGCGGTGATGAACGAAAGCCTCGACTGGCGCGAGGTCACCGAGGCCTTCAGCGTCACAAAAGGGATGGCGGTCTTCGTCCTGATTCTCGACATGACAATGCGTTTTCTGATGATCCTCGGCGATTACAGCGACAAACTGCTGGAGGCGGTCATGCTCAGAAGCGTCGGCAAAACCAATTGGAAAAACGCGAAGGTGGACGGCATTCTCGGTACGACGTTTTTGAAATCACGGCAGATGGCTGAGGCGACGTCGGAGGCGATGGCCTGCCGCTGCTTTGACGGGCAGTACAGAAGCTACCACCGCCACCGATTCACCTGGCAGGACGTCTTGTTTCTCGGGGTCTACGCCGCGATGATCGCGCTATTTGTGATGACGAAATAAAAAGGAGACAATATGATTCAGCTCGAACACATCGATTACGATTATCAGGAAATCCCGGCGCTCCGGGACATCACCTATAGTTTTGAAATGGGAAACTGCTACTGCCTCGAGGGGCCTAACGGCTGCGGCAAGTCCACGCTGTTTCGGATCCTAAACGGCCTGGCCTTTCCGACCGGCGGGCGGTATTTATTGGACGGCGAGGCAATTACAGAGAAGCGCCTCCGAGACGACGCCTTTGCCAAGGTTTTTCACGCGAAAATTGGCTACGTCTTCCAGAATTCTGAGGTGCAGCTTTTCTGTAAAAACGTCGAGGACGAAATTGCCTTTGGCCTTTTTCAGCTCGGCCTGCCCGAAGACGAAATCCGGGAGCGGGTGGAAAAATACATCCGTTTATTAAAACTTGAGCCGCTGAGAAAGCGCACGCCCTACAATTTAAGCGGTGGTGAAAAGAAACGGGTGGCCCTCGGTGCAGTGCTTGCGATGGACCCGCCGATTCTGATGCTTGACGAGCCGTTGAGCGGTCTCGATGAGGACGGTCAGCAATGGATCACCGATTTTATCGCGTCCTTAAAGTCGACGGGGAAGCTGATCATCATTTCAACCCATAACCGCGAGCTGGCCGAGCGGCTCGCCGACGTGCACGTCAGGATGGACAAGGACCACCGCATAATCTGTCCTTAGAGCCCATAATTTTTCATTTACAATGCAGACTGCGGGCCGTAAAATAAAAATAGTTATATTATTTCATAGAGAAGGGGAAGAAACGATGAAAGTCTTACTCGTCAATGGCAGCCCGCATCAGCACGGCTGTACCAACCGCGCGCTTCAGGAGATCAAAAAGACGCTGGAGCAAGAAGGCGTCGAAGCGGATATCTTTTGGATTGAAAACGACCCGATTCGCGGTTGTATCGCCTGTAATATGTGCCTGAAAAACAAGAAATGTATTTTTGACGATGTGGTGAATCAATTCTCGAACATCGCAAAGTTCTACGACGGCTTTGTGTTCGGCTCGCCGACCTATTACGCGTCGTCGGCCGGGCAGATGAGCGCCTTCATGGATCGGGTGTTCTATTCCAATATGAACGCCGGTTCCGATATCTTCACCCACAAGCCGGTCGCGTCGGTTGCGTCCTGCCGCCGCGCGGGGGATGTGGCGGCCCTCGATCAGATGAACAAGTACTACGGCCTCGCGAACATGTTCATCGTCTGCTCGAGTTATTGGAACGAGGTTCACGGCTTTACGCCCAAACACGTCGAAAAGGATGAAGAAGGGCTGCAGACCATGCGCAACCTTGGCCGAAATATGGCGTGGTTTTTAAAATCCGTCGAAGCCGCGAAAAAGGCCGGCGTCAAGGAACCCGAAATCGAAACCGGTCAATACACCCATTTTATTCGTTAAGCTGTTTAATAAATAATTTGCGGCATAAAAAAATCGCCTGTATCCTGAGGATGCGGGCGATTTTGCTTTGCTTAGTTAACGGTCTTGGTGACGTCGTCAATCTTCGCATTTGTTAAATCTTCGCCGAACCATTTCTTAGTCAGCTTGCCGAAGGTGCCGTCTTTCTTAATTTCGTCGAGGGCTTTGTTGATCTTGTCGCGCAGTTTTTTGTCGCTCTTGCGGCAGACAATGGCGATCGGTTCGTTGGAGAGTTCGTCAGAAGTGGTCTTGTAGACGTCTGGCTTCTGAGCGGTGTAGAAGTCTGCAACTGGTTTGTCGGTCATGATGTAGCTGATCTGGCCGCCCTGGAGAGCGGTAAACGCGTCGACCATCGAGTCGAATTCCTTCAGGTTCATCGTGTTGCCATCTTTTCTCAAGTTTTTCGCGGAGTCGTCAGCGGTGGTGCCGAGCTGAACACCAACCTTCTGGCCGTTGAGGTCTTCGGTCTTTGTAGCCGGGGTGACACTTGCTCTGGAGACGATGACGATCCCGTTGCCGAGGTAGGAATCGCTCATTGCGAAGGATTTCTGACGGGCAGTGGTGTTGCTGACACCGGAGATGATGCAGTCGTACTGGCCGGAATTCAAACCGTTGAAAATGCCGTCAAAGTCGGTGTCTTTATAGGAAGCCTTGACCTTGAGCTTCTTCGCGATGGCTTTACCCAAGTCGATATCGAAGCCAACGATCTTGTTGTCTTTGTTCTTGTATTCCATTGGGGTGTAGTCGGCGCTTGTCCCGATTTTGAGCACACCGTCAGACAGCGGGTCAGAGTTTTTGGAGCCGCAGCCCGCAGCGAGTCCCGCGACGCTTACCAGCGTAAGCGCTAAAACAAATGCGATAATTTTCTTTTTCATTGCTGAAAAATCTCCTTCCTTAAGGAATTATTTATTTTAAGTTTAATTATAAAGCAAGTTAGAATAAAATCAAGAGTATATTATAAAATTACGGAAATAATGGATAAAAATACAAATTTTTACAGAAGAGGCGAAAAAATATGGATCACGCGCTGGAAATTTACATTCACATCCCGTTCTGCCGGTCAAAATGCCGGTACTGCGATTTCGTTTCCTGGCCGGAACATGATTTGAACCGCGTCAAACAGTATTTCGAGGCGCTCAAAAGAGAGATCGCGGCCTTTCCCTACAGCGGTGCGCTGCCCATTCGGTCGGTTTATTTCGGCGGCGGCACGCCGTCAGCGGTGCCGTCGTCCCTGCTTTCTGATACGATCGGCGCTTTAGAAGAAAAATTCGGCTTTGACTTTCAAAGGGCGGCCTTTGAGAAAACCATCGAGGTCAACCCGAAAACGGTGGACGAAAAAAAGCTTTACTATTATAGAAGGCTCGGCTTCAATCGGCTGTCAGTGGGCGTACAGAGCTTTAATGACGAGCTGCTCAAGACCATCGGCCGGCTGCACACCGCGGACGAAGCGGAAAAGACCCTCCGCGACGCGGCGGCCGCCGGCTATGACAACATCTCCGCCGATTTGATCTTCGGCCTGCCGGGGCAGACTCTCGAGGATGTGGACCAGACGATCGACAAGCTTTCCCATTTCGCACCGGTGCGCCACATTTCCTGCTACAGCTTAATCGTCGAGCCGGGAACCGTCTTTGAGAAATGGCAGCGCGAGGGCAGGCTGGCCCTGCCGGACGAGAGAACCGAGCGGGCGATGTATCACGATATTTGTGAACGCCTCGCGGAAAACGGCTTTGAACAGTACGAAATTTCCAATTTTGCCCGTCCGGGTTACTTAAGCCGCCACAATTCCGGGTATTGGGATTTAACCCCCTACGCCGGATTTGGCCTCGGCGCGGCGTCATTATTCTTGGAAAACAAAGCGCCAGGCGAAGACGGCGCCTTCCTAAGAAAGACGACGACAGCGGATTTTGACACGTATTTACAAAATCCGGCCGCCTGCGATGAAAAGCATCGGCTCTCTAAAAAAGAGGCCGAGGGCGATTACATGTTCTTGGGCCTTCGCAGAACAAAAGGCGTCGACGACAGGGATTTCCAGACGTTATTCGGCGAATCCATTGAAAACCGCTACGCTGGAGAAATACATTCCTTAATAGAAGAAGGTCTGCTCGAGCGGGAGGGTTCGCGAATCCGATTGACGACCCTTGGGCTGGACCTGGCTAACCAGGTGTTTATGGCCTTTGTCTGAGGGAATGGATATTGGACAAGAAGCATCAACTTAAAAACGTCTGAAAATTTTCAAAAAGTGAAAATTGAGACTGAATTGTTATTGACAATTTGAAAAGGCGGTGCTATATTATATTCAAGATGTTAGCACTCAAATAAAAAGAGTGCTAATAAATAAGGTGGTGAGTATCATAAAGCCGAGAAAGAAAAAAATTCTAGAAGCCGTAATCAGAGATTACATCAATACGGCTGAACCGGTCGGCTCGAGAACATTGTCGAGACGGTACGATTTGGGCGTGAGTCCGGCGACGATTCGGAACGAAATGTCTGATTTGGAAGAAATGGGTTATCTGATGCAGCCACATACCTCATCCGGCAGAATTCCGACACAGAAGGCTTACCGCTATTATGTGGACGAAATCATGCAGATCAAAAAGCTGGCTGAAACGATGCGCCGGGATATTCACCGGGGCTACCTGCAGGCGGGTCAGGAAATTGACACGGCGGTCAACCACACGGCCAACGTCCTGTCACAGCTGACCAATTACACGGCAGTGGTGCTGGCGCCTCGGGTGTCGCGTTTCAACTGCAAGCATCTGCAGATCGTGCCGTTGATTCGCAACCGCGTCCTGGTCGTCATGGTGACGATCGAAGGGCTCGCGCGAAATTTGGAAGTGACCTTGTCCTCGGATGTGGACGACGCGATGGCGCTCAGAATGTCCAACGTGCTCAACAGCATTCTCAAGAATGTGGCCTTTCAGGATTTCGGTACGGATCTCATCGACAAGATCGGCGATTTGAATCCGACGGAAAGACAGCTTCTCGACGAGTTGATTCCGATGATTCGGGATGCCCTTCTCGAATCGGAAACCAACGTGACGGCGAGCGGCTTCAAGAATCTGCTGAATTATCCGGAATTCAACAACATTGACAAGATCAAAAATCTCGTCGATGTCGTCGAAGCGAAGCCGCTGCTCGCGAAAGTGATGATCAACGGAGCTGAGCGGAAAGATGATAACAACAGTGTCATTCACGTGACCATTGGTGACGAAAATGACAATCAGCATTTGAAGGAATTTTCAATCATCACCTCGACCTACGAGCGAGAGGGTGTGCCGATGGGCGCGTTTGGCGTCATCGGACCGACGCGGATGAATTATTCGCAGGTTTCATCCATTCTCGACGCCATTCGGGATGAATTGAATGCCAATATTGTGAAATTGCTGAAATAGAACAATCAATATCAAAGGTGGAAATATGGCGGAAGAAAAAAACAAAACGCAGGCCGCAGCCGACGAACCGCAGCATCAAGAAGATGTAGCGGAAAAGGAAGCGGCGAAGCAGGAAGATCCAAAGGGCACTGACACAAAACAGGAAGCCGAAACGGATCAGCAGCCGGAAGAAGAAAAACCGGCAGAAAAGCAGGAAGCAAGTGACGCCAAAGTGGCAGCGCTGACGGATCAGCTGATGCGGCTCCAGGCTGACTTTTCCAATTACAAAAAGCGGACGAGCCGGGAAAAAGCTGAAATCGCCTCGTACACCACCGAAGAGCTCTTGAAGAAGCTGTTGCCGATTATCGACAATTTGGAAAGAGCCCTTGCGGCGAGCGAAAACGACGACGGCAGCGAAGAACTTGCGACCGGTATCAAAATGGTCTACAAGGAAATGATGAAGACCCTTCAGGACGAAGGACTTCAGGAAATCGAAGCGGAAGGCAAGCCCTTTGATCCGAAATATCACCACGGCGTCGCTATCGGAAATGAAGACGACGTGGACGACCAGATCGTTTTGGACGTTTTCCAAAAAGGGTATATGTACAAAGACAAGGTGATTCGGGCGGCAATGGTCCGGATCAATCAAAAATAAATCGTATTTAAATTTAGAAATGAGAAACTCAGGAGGAAAGAGTTATGAGTAAAGAAAAAATCATCGGTATCGACTTAGGTACTACGAATTCCTGTGTGGCTGTCCTCGAAGGCGGCGACCCGGTTGTCATTCCAAACGCTGAAGGCAGCCGGACAACCCCGTCAGTGGTTCAGATCAAAGACGGCGAACGTCTGGTCGGTCAGGTCGCAAAGCGCGGCGCCATCACCAACCCGGACGGGACCGTTTCCTCGATCAAGCGCCACATGGGTTCAGATTATAAAGTCACTATTGAAGGCAAATCCTACACTCCGCAGGAAATTTCAGCGATCATCCTGCAGAAACTGAAAGCTGACGCGGAAGCTTACCTCGGCGAAGAAGTGAAAAAAGCCGTCATCACCGTGCCGGCGTACTTCAACGACGCACAGCGTCAGGCAACAAAGGACGCAGGCCGTATCGCAGGCCTCGACGTTCAGAGAATCATCAACGAACCGACCGCTGCATCTCTGGCTTACGGCCTTGAAAAGGGCGAATCCCAGAAAATCATGGTCTTCGACTTGGGCGGCGGCACCTTCGATGTCTCCATCCTCGAACTCGGCGACGGCGTCTTCGAAGTTAAGGCGACAGCCGGGAACAACCACTTGGGCGGCGATGACTTCGACCAGAAGATCATCGATTGGATGGCTGACGAATTCCAGAAAGAAAACGGCGTCGACCTGAGACAGGACAAGATGGCCCTGCAGCGTTTGAAGGAAGCGGCTGAAAAGGCCAAGATCGAATTGTCCTCGATGCTGAAAACTGAAATCAACCTGCCGTTTATCACCGCAACGGCCGACGGTCCGAAGCACCTGCAGATGGATCTGACCCGTGCGAAATTCGATGAATTGACGAGAGACCTTGTCAACGCGACGAGAGGCCCAGTCAACCAGGCATTGTCTGACGCCGGCATCTCCGGCTCAGAACTCGGCCGTGTCCTGCTTGTCGGTGGTTCTTCAAGAATCCCGGCAGTTCAGGCGGCGGTTAAGGAAATCACCGGCAAAGAACCGGACAAGAGCATCAACCCGGACGAATGTGTTGCCGTTGGGGCAGCTATCCAGGGCGGCGTTTTGGCCGGCGAAGTCAACGACGTGCTGCTGCTCGACGTTACCCCGCTTTCACTGGGGATTGAAACCCTCGGCGGCGTGACCACTAAACTGATCGAACGCAACACCACGATCCCGACGAAGAAGAGCCAGGTCTTCTCGACCGCAGCGGACAACCAGACCGCTGTCGACATCCACGTCCTTCAAGGCGAACGTGAAATGGCGAGAGACAACAAGACACTGGGCCGCTTCCAGCTGACCGGCATCCCGGCTGCACGCCGTGGTGTGCCGCAGATTGAAGTCACCTTCGACATCGACGCCAACGGCATCGTCAACGTCTCCGCGAAGGATTTGGGCACTGGCAAGGCACAGAACATTGTCATCAAATCCACTTCTAACATGAGCGAAGCCGATATCGACAGAGCGGTTAAAGAAGCGGAACAGCACGCAGAAGAAGATAAGAAAGAAAAAGAATTAATCGAAGCGAAGAACAACGCGGATACGGCTGCATACCAGGCTGAACAGTCCTTAAAGGACATCGGCGATAAGGCGACTGCAGACGAAAAATCCAAGGTTGAAGACGCGATTAAGACATTGAGAGAAAAAGCTCAGGGCGACGATCTCGACGCGATTAAATCCGCAACCGATGCGCTGAACGAATCCCTCTACCCAATTGCTCAGAAGCTCTACGCTGACGCACAGGCGCAGCAGCAGGCTCAGGGCGGCGCACAGGCTGGCCCGCAGGCGGGTCCACAGGCCGGACCGCAGCAGGGCGGCAGCAATAACGGCGGCGACGACAACGTCGAAGACGCCACTTACGAAGACGTCACCGATAAATAATCATCTGCATAAAAATGGATAAAAAGAAAGGGCAGCTTGCACGAGCTGCCTTTCTTTACACCGGCGAAAATGATATAATGCTGTGCAGTTTGAACAGCAAAGCCAAAAGAGGTGATTATCAATGAGTGAAGAAAAACGCGATTATTACGAAGTGCTGGGCGTCGACAAAAACGCCAGCGCTGATGAAATTAAAAAGGCTTTCCGCAAGCTGGCGATGAAATACCACCCCGACCGCAACCCGGGGAACAAAGAAGCGGAAGAAAAATTCAAGGAAATCAACGAAGCCTATGAAGTGCTGAGCGATGAAGATAAGCGCCGCAACTACGACCAGTTCGGTCACGCCGGCGTAGACGGTCAGGGCTTCGGCGGCTTTAGCGGCGGCTCCGGTTTTGGCGGCTTCGGCGGCTTTGATGATATCTTCTCAGATTTGTTCGGCGGCGGCTTTGGCGGCTTCGGCGGCGGTGGCGGAACCTCCTCCGGCAGACGCGGCCCGTCCAGAGGCTCCGACATGCGGATCAACCTGCGGCTGTCCTTTAAGGACGCCGTTTTCGGCACGGAAAAGAAGATTAAGATCAAGCGCCGAGAAACCTGCTCGGCCTGCGGCGGCTCCGGCGCGCAGGAAGGCTCTCACCCGAGAACCTGTGACAAGTGCGGCGGCAGCGGCCAGGTCACAATGCGCCGCCAGACGGCCTTCGGCATGATGGCTCAGACGGTGGTCTGCGACAAATGCCACGGCGAAGGGCAGATCATCGACAATCCGTGTCCACACTGCCATGGAACCGGGCTCGAAGAAAAGGAACGCACGATCAAGATCACGATTCCGGCCGGGGTCGACAACGATTCCGTCCTGCCGCTGAGAGGTCAGGGCAATGCCGGCGCTAACGGCGGTGCCAGCGGCGACATTCTGGTTTATATCAACGTGCAGGAAGACCCGATCTTCAAGCGCAGAGGCGACGATATATACGTCGAATTGCCGATTTCCTTTATGCAGGCGGCTCTGGGCGACAGCATCGAGGTGCCGACGATCGACGGCAAGGTCAAGATGAAGATTCCGGAAGGCACCCAGACCGGCAAGGAATTTAGAATGCGCGGCAAGGGCGTCAAGAACGTCAACGGCTACGGCAAGGGCGACCAATACGTCACCATCCGCGTTGAAACGCCACAGAAGCTGACGCGCAGACAGAAGGAATTGATGAAGAAGTTCGGAGAATCCCTGACGGCCAAAAACAATCAGAAAGGCTCCTCTTTCTGGGACAGAGTGAAGAACGCACTTTAATCATGAGATCAATTGACACGCTCCTCAAAGCGGGAGCGTGTCTCAGACTGTAGACAAACGAGGCTCTGAGAAAATACTCAGAGCCTCATTTGATTTAATATCAAGCTGCAATTTGTAGATTTATAAATTGAAATCGAAATATAGGACGATTCGGTCCCGGGTGTTTTT
>Ga0214927_100100_pt1 | contig 58907 bp, 58 predicted proteins | sample Stichaenrichm16X_FD_168612 | JGI IMG/M metagenome (GOLD analysis project Ga0214927, IMG submission 168612) | Xylose enriched microbial communities from anaerobic bioreactor in Madison, Wisconsin, United States - 16X | ecosystem: Engineered > Bioreactor > Anaerobic > Unclassified | place: USA... | reverse complement strand
GGGCCGTAATTATAAGCATTATCAAAGCTAAAGATTCCTAAATCAAAGGCCTTCAAAATGACTTTCTCGCTGTCGCCATAGTTGGCGTCATCGCCAAAGCTATGCCACAATCCGAATGATAGTGCCGGCAGTTGGAGCCCGGAATTCCCAGCTCTGCGTACCACTGCGTTTTCATAACGATCGTCATTTGCCTTATACATAAATTAAACCACCTCGTAAAATATTTTATCTTCCAAACAGCTTACCAACCGATTTGTGATTATGAATCAAGTTAATGGCTTCACCAAATAATTGACCCACGGAAACCACTTCCAGTTTTTCAAATTGGTCAGCTTTGGAAATACTAATTGAATCTGTCACAATAACCTTCTTGATGGGTGAATCCTGAAGCCGCTGTTGGGCATCCCCTGAAAAGACAGCGTGGGTTGCAATCGCAAAGACATCGGTTGCGCCGGCCTTTTTTAAGGTTTCGGCAGCAATTGTCAATTTAAATGCCGTATCGATCATGTCGTCGACAATAATCGCCCGTTTGCCCTTCACGTTCCCGATAACTGATTCGGGAACCGTGGTGGCATCTTCCGGCGACCGGTTGTCAATAATCGCAATTGGTGCACTCAGAAGTTCAGCGAATTTTCGTGCTCGCGAAACACCGGTATGGTCCGGTGAAACGACAACAACATCGGAACTCTTGTGGGTTTTAACAAAGTAGTCTGCCAGCAGCGTATCCGCCTTCAAATGGTCAACAGGAATGTTGAAGAAGCCTTGGATCTGATCAGCATGCAGATCAAGGGCAACCACGCGATCAACGCCGTCCATCTCTAAGAAGGAAGCGACTAATTTGGCAGTAATTGGTTCTCTGGAGCGCGCTTTCCGATCGGCACGTGAATAGCCATAATAAGGAATCACTACGTTGATTGACTTGGCACTTGCCCGACGAACGGCATCCACCATAATCAATAATTCCATCAAATTAGAATTAACGGGATCAGAAACGGATTGGATGATGTAAACTTCATCGCCGCGAATACTCTCATCGACGCTAATTTTAATTTCGTCATCGCTAAACTTTTCAACTGTTGACTTGCCAAGCGGCACACCGACTGCTTTACTAATTTCCTCAGCCAAGTGGCGGTTGGAATTCAAAGAAAATAATTTAAGATTGGGATGCGTTTTTGATTCGGCCATGATTTCCTCCAAGTATTCTTCTTTACCTATTTATTTAAATTCTACCATAATTTCGGCCTGAACTTGTTAAGAATTCACTGATAAACCTATGACTTCAAGAAATCGCGGGGAGTGACATCCCCCATGCCAATCATCGGGTCAATCAGATTTTGATTGATAACCGCTGTGGTTAAATGATCGGGCAGATTATCGGCCTTAGCATCATCAGTCTCTTGGGCTGGTTGCGTGTCAGTCGGCAATTGCTTTTGATCCTCAGCTTCCGGCTCTCTGTCCGTGCCTTTTGATTGCGGCTGAATGCCAATTGCGTCGACCAGCCGTTTGACCAAACTGGTCTGCCGGTTAACCGACACGTTGCGGACACATTGCTCAAAGGCCTCTTTTTCACCCAGCATAATCAAAAAGTCGCTGGCCCGGGTCACGGCCGTATACAGTAAGTTGCGCTGAAGCATCCGGGAGAACTGGCGAACGATTGGTAAAATCACCATCTTGAATTCACTACCCTGAGCTTTATGAATCGAAGTGCAGTAAGCCAAGGTGAATTGGGTCCACTCATTTTTCTCATAGGTCACTTCGGTCTCATCAAAATCAATCGTAATCTTATTGGGGACTTGCTGTCCTTTAGGGGCGTCCATCCCCACAATGATCCCAATGTCGCCATTGAAGACGTTATTTTCAGGGTTATTAACCAGCTGGAGCACTTTGTCGCCAATTCGATAAGTGTGTTCTCTGATCGTAACCGACTTTTTACCAGTTGGATCACCCTGCCAAACGTCTTGAACCACGTCATTTAGCCTGTCAATTCCGGCTCGACCGCGATACATCGGTGCCAGAACCTGGACGTCCATCAAGCCGAAGTCTTTTTGCTTGGCACGTTTAGTGACCTGTTCAATGACCGAAGAGATCTGGTATTCGTTGCACGGGATAAACGAGCGGTCGGATTGGTTCTGAGTGAAATTTTCCGACAGCTGCCCCCGATGAATATCGTGAGCCAATTGGATAATCGATGAGCCCTTCTCCTGGCGGTAAATTGTATTCAGCTGCATGGCCGGAATCTGCTTAGAAACCAGCAAATCGTGGAATACCTGGCCTGGTCCCACTGATGGTAATTGATCCTGGTCACCAACCAAAACCACCTGCATATGGTTGGGAATTGCCCGAACTAACGACCTGAACAAGTAAGTATCAACCATCGACATCTCATCAATGATTAATAGGGCACCTTCAATATCCTTGGTACCAGTGGTGTCATTGGACTCACGGCCGTTCAAACCAAGCAGTCGATGAATGGTACTGGCTGGCAACCCAGTGGATTCAGTCATGTGCTTGGCGGCTCGACCGGTTGGTGCGGCCAACACGATTGGAAACGGTTTGTCTTTATAGGAATTAATATCCAGTGAATACTCATGTAGTCGGGCAAATGTGTTGACAATGCCGTTGATAATGGTGGTTTTTCCGGTTCCCGGGCCACCGGTTAAAATAAATGCCGGTGACTGGATCGCTTGGACAATCGCGGCAACTTGGGAATCATCATAATTAATATCGAACTGCTTCTCAACGACTCGCAATTGCTTTTTGATCGCATCTTCTTTGAGCTGATCTTCATCATCCTGATTTTTGATTACCCGGTTCAAATGATCGGCAATTTGAACTTCGGCATTGTAAAGCCGGGTTAAATAAATGCGGTCTTCTTCACCGACAACCTTGCCTTCTTTAGCCAGCTCAACCAAACTCTCGGCCAATTTTTTTCCAGGAATCTGCTGCTGGGCATTCCCCTCCAGAAGGCTCGAGGCAGTTTGAATCAATGGGGCCGTCGTCGTATATGTATCCCCATTTTGAAGGCATAATTCATCAATCGCATACATCAATCCGGCCCGAATCCGTTCGTTGGAATCCGGCACAATCCCCAATCGAAGGGCAATGGCATCGGCTTTCTTGAAGCTGATGCCGTCAATGTCTTCAACCAATTGGTAGGGATTATCAGAAATGATTTTCAAAGCATCTTCATGATATTTTTGGTAAATGGCCGAAGCAATCGCACTCGAAAAACCATAGCTGTTCAGTCCAACAATGGTCTTTTCCAAGTTATCATCGGCATCAAGATTTTCAATAATTGCCGATCGCAGTTTGGCGCTAATGGGAACATCATCCAAAACACGGTTATCCGCGGTAATCTTTTCAATCGCATCATCGCCAAGAACATCCACCACCCGTTCGGCAGTCTTCTTACCAATGCCGGGGAACTGATCGCCTGATAAATACTTGACGACCCCTTCTCTGGTAGTGGCGATCACACTGGTGTAGTTGCTGGCTTGAAATTGCTTGCCATAACGGGGATGATCGACCAGTTTTCCGGTGAAATGATAGCTGTTTTCTTCAACCAAATCGCCAAAGTTCCCGGTGACGACGATTTCGTCTTCCGGCCAATTGACATTGGTCTCCGTAATTTCAACTAAGACGACTTTATAAAAACTGTCATTACTCGAAAAGAAGATCGCCTTTAATCGGCCATCGACATATTGTGGTTCGTGATTATTCTGTTCTGAGCCAAATAAATCTATTGAATGGTCCAAGACGGTCCTCCTTACTCATGCTGACATTTACTTCTTCGGCTTGTCTTTGTTGATCTGGATCACTTTTTCAATATCTTTCAACTTTTGTTGACCCTTTTCAAAATAAGCCGGATCAGCCTGCTTGGCTTTTGCAAAATAGTTTTCAAAATCTTCGCCATTCACCATGGCAACCAGGCCGCGATTAAAGTTGGCTTTGCCGTTTTCAGGCTCTGTTTTCAAGACAATATCGTAGAAGTCCCCCGCTTGAGCAAAGTTGCCCAGGGCCAAGAGATTGTCCCCAATCATTTGGTTGACGTCAGGGTCATCGTGGCGAGCACTTTGAGCAGATAAAGCAAAGACCATCGCCCGCTTATTGTCACCCTTGGCCATATAGCTTTGGGCCAGCATGATGTAAGATTCGGCCTGCAGCTTTTTGTCTTCGATTTCTTGGAAGATTTTAATTGCTTTATCGTATTCTGCGGCGGCATAGTAGACATTTCCAAGGCCAAATTTCAAAGTATCTTTGACGGCTTGGCTGGCCTTGTCAAATAAGCCGAGGGCCTTCATTAAAAGCTCTTCAGCCTGCTCGTAATCTTTAGCTTCGACCAGGAACGTGGCTAAATCATAGTAATTGTGATAATTGTTGGGTTCGTGATCCACTTTTTCAACTAGCTTATGGATCGTGGCTTTGGCTTTCGCCTCTTCAGCCTCGCGCTTCCTAGTATATTTACGCTGATTTTCTTGATTTTTTGCTTGTAATTTTTTAATTTTATCTGAATTATTTGCCATATTGTCACCTATACCAAATCTGTCGGGTCTAATTTTTTGTTCAAATAACTGGTGTCGTTCCAATCAATCAGTTGATAGGATTGTCCTTCATCTGTGCTTTCCAAAATCGTCGTGCTGGTGTTTGCCAGGCCGCCGCGTTTTCGTAAATTGGGCAGTCCCACACCCAGCAACGCATTGATCTCAGCGTTAAGCGCAGCCCCGTGACTGACGATCATCACATTTTGACCCGGGTAGGCCTTAACGATTGAAGTGATTGCCGGCGTCATGCGGTTAATCACATCCAAGTAACTTTCCCCACCGATGGCCTTTGGATCGTACAAATCGGGATGGTTGCGGAAGTCCTCAAACTCTTCGGGATAAGCCTGCTCAACATCGGCAAACTTTTGACCTTCCATTTTCCCCAAGTGAAATTCTTCCAACCTGGATAAGAGTGAAATATCCGGATGGCTCTTTAATTTGCGGTCAATTCGAGCCGCCGTCACCCGAGCACGCTTGATCGGACTGGAATAAACGTGGGCAAAATCGGTTTTCTGAAAATGTTTGCCTAACAGATCCATTTCCGTATAACTCTGAGCCAGCAGCGGAGAATCGCCGCCGGCACCCTGGTAACGGCTTTCAAGATTCCATTCGGTTTTCCCGTGGCGAACAAAGTACAACTTAGTCAAATGACATTCCTCCAAACTGCTGTTAGCTTCTTACATTATGACAGGAAAACGGTTTGATTTCAAAAGCCTAACGAAATTTATAATGAAAAATTTGTTTTTATTTTTAAAGCTCAACTAAAAGTAACAACTGATGATAACGATTATCCAGGAGTCACAGTTGTATTTTCTGACAAGCGCAATCTGTCCACAAAAAAAGTTGACGGCAATCGTCAACTTTTTCAGATTAAACATATTGTAATTCCTTAGCCTGCTTGTAAGCCGCATCAATAATCGCAGAGCCGAGGCACTCGTCGCCATCATAGAAGACAACGGCTTGTCCCGGTGTAATTGCACGAACCGGTGCGTCAAAATCAACGCGAACCGACTGGCCGTCATCACTGATATGAACGGTCACGCCGGTATCTTTTTGACGATAACGGAACTTAGCGGTGCAGTGGAAGTCCTTGCCGCGGTCCAAGTTATTAACCCAGTGAATATCTGAAGCCTCAAGGTAATCGGCATACAACAATGGATTGTGATAACCCTTGCCCACGTATAAAATATTTTGCTTTAAATCTTTGCCGACAACGAACCATGGCTGGTTATCAACACCATCGCCACCAATTCCAAGTCCGCGGCGCTGGCCGATGGTGTAATACATCAAGCCATCGTGTTGACCCTTAACTTTACCGTCAACGGTCATCATCTTGCCGGGAGTTGCTGGCAGATAGTGGCCTAAGAAGTTCTTGAAGTTCTTCTCGCCGATAAAGCAAATACCAACGGAGTCTTTCTTGTCGGCAGTTGCCAAGCCGGCCTCGCGGGCAATCTTTCGAACATCCGGCTTAACCAGGTTACCAATTGGAAACATAACCCGGTCCAGCTGGTCAGCTGAAAGTTGGCTCAAGAAGTAGGTCTGGTCCTTGTTGCCATCGGATGCCCGCAGCAAATGATTGTGACCGTCTGCATCACGGGTTAATTGGGCGTAATGCCCGGTTGCAATGTAATCGGCACCCAATTCCAAAGCGTAATCCAAGAAGGCTTTGAATTTGATTTCCTTATTACAAATCACGTCAGGATCGGGGGTTCTGCCCTTTTTATACTCGTCCAAGAAGTAAGTGAACACGCGGTCCCAATACTCCTTCTCAAAGTTGACAGAATAATATGGGATGCCGATCTTGTTAGCGACTTTAGCAACGTCTTTATAGTCTTCAGTTGCAGTACATACGCCGTTTTCATCAGTATCATCCCAGTTCTTCATGAAAACGCCAATCACATCGTATCCTTGTTGTTTGAGCAGATAAGCGACGACTGAGGAGTCGACACCACCACTCATTCCAACAACAACACGTGTTTGACTGTTGTCTTGCATAAAACCACCATCATTTCAATTAGATTCTGGAGAATCCACGAGTTGAAGGTCGTAATTTCCAGTAAAACTAATATTAACGCATTCTCGAAATGAATGCTACTTTTTGTAAGTAAATGTTTAAGCAAGATAATCGGCAATCAATTTTTGAACGGCTTGATTGTCTTCCGGTCTGCCGATGGTAACTCGCAGCCAGTCCTTGCGTAAACCGTTCCGAAGTAGATAACCATTTTCCAACAAATATTCATGAAGCGCATCAGCATCCCCACCCTTCACTTGGAAGAAAATAAAGTTGGTTGCCGAATCATAAAACGGCAAGCCGGCTTTGATTAAGAAATGTTCCCATTTTTTGCGTTCGGCAATCACTTTTTTGACGGTATTGTCGACGAATGACTGGTCTTTAAAGGCCGCGGTTGCCGCAATTTCAGCAAAGGTGCTCAGGTTGTACGGTAACCTCGCTGCTTGCAGATAGCCAATTAATGGGTCTGAGCAAACGGCAAAGCCCACCCTGAAATTGGCTAAACCATAAGCCTTGGAAAATGTCCGCAAAACCACCAGGTTCTTAAATTCCTTGGTCAACTGGATGACCGAGTCATGGATGCCGCCGGTAAAATCAATGTAGGCTTCGTCAACAATTACTGTAATCGCTTCAGGAACATCTTCGACAAATGCCCGGATGGCATCAGCCTCCAGAAAAGTTCCGGTAGGATTGTTGGGATTACAAATCCAGATCATTTTGGTCTTGGAAGAAATTGAGCGGGCCATTGCTTTTAAATCAATCCGGCCGGAGTCGTCCAACCCAACCGATTTAATCTTGGCACCCTCAATTTCTGCATGGAGTGCATATTCTGAAAAAGTTGGTGCCGGATCCAAAACTTCATCCCCGGGTTCAAGAATCACCCGCGACAGCAATTCGATAATTTCATCCAAGCCATTGCCAAAGATGAGCTTGTCGGCGTTGATATCAAACTGGGAAGCAATAATTTCCCGCAGCTCATCAGCGTTACTGTCGGGATACAGATTGGCATCGCGATAGTGCCACTTGTCCAGTGCCTTGGCCACATCGGCAGATGTGCCATAGGCGTTTTCATTGGCGGACATTCTGACTAACTTATCCAGCCCCTTTTGCTTCTTCAGCTGTTCCAAAGTGAGTTCAGGAACGTACGGTTTCAGATTTTTGACGGCTTCTTTGACCATTCCTACCACTCCTTAATTTGTTTACGATCCTTGGTGATGCTTTTTTTGCCTTCACGGCTGGCAAGCTCCTGCTTAATCTGGTCGGGGGTAATTCCGCGTTGGGCCATCAGAACTTCGACATGGTAGGCCAAATCGGCAACTTCCAAAATAAAGTCGGGATCGGACGGATTCTTCGCAGCCACAACCACTTCGGTTGCTTCTTCACCCACTTTTTTCAGGATCTTATCGAGACCCTTGGTAAATAAATAATCGGTGTATGAGCCCTTCTCGGGGTTGTTTTTGCGTTCCAGAATTAATTGATAAAGTTCGTCTAAATCTTGCATATATTATTCCTCCTTGGTTGGTTCCGGTAAAATGGTCCGGTAAAAGCAGCTGGTGTGCCCGGTATGACATGCCGGTCCGGCCGGAATCACTTTCATCAATAAAGTATCTTCATCACAGTCGATATCGATTGACACGATTTTTTGCGTATTGCCACTGGTTTCGCCCTTGTGCCACAATTCTTGACGACTCCGGGACCAAAACCAGGATTGTCTGGTTTGCATACTCAAATTGAAACTTTCTTCATTAACATAGGCCATCATCAACACTTGTTTGGTATTGTCATCAATCACAATTGTCGGTACCAGGCCATCTGAATATTTTTCAAAATCAGGTTTCATCGTACGATCACCCCGTCTTTGCGTAAATCAGTTTTCACATCAGCAATCGTCAGTTCACCAAAGTGAAAGACCGAGGCTGCCAAAGCACCGTCAACATCTGCTTGGTCAAAGACTTCAGCAAAGTCACCCAGTTGCCCACAGCCACCAGAAGCAATCACCGGTACGTTCACGGCAGCGGTTAGCTGTTTGTACAGGTTAATATCATAACCACTCTTGGTGCCGTCTTTATCCATGCTGGTAACTAAGAGTTCACCGGCTCCGAGCGCAACCCCTTTTTTGGCCCACTCAATCGCATTTAAATTCGTGCGTTGACGGCCGCCGTTGACGTAGACATCATACTGCCCGGATTCTGGATTCCATTTGGCATCAATGGCTAACACAACGCATTGAGCGCCAAATTTTTCAGCTCCGGCCGTGATTAATTGGGGGTTGCTGACAGCGGCTGAATTAACGGCTGTCTTATCGGCGCCGGCTTTCAGCAGATTTTGCATATCGTCGACGCTGTGGATGCCACCACCAACTGTCAGCGGCATGAAGACTTGGCTGGCGACTTTTTCAATGGTCTCAACAATCGCCTTACGCTTCTCATTGGTCGCGGTGATATCCAGAAACACCAGCTCATCGGCACCTTGCTGCTGATAGGCAGCCGCAATCTCGGTTGGATCGCCAACATCTTGTAAATTGACGAAGTTGACGCCTTTCTTCACTCGGCCGTGGTCAACATCCAAACAAGGAATAATTCGTTTAGCTAACACTGGTATTCACCTCCGCCAAGACATCGAGCGGCAAATCACCCGTAGCCATTGCTTTACCGACAATTGCGGCCTTAATCCCAGCGGTTTGCAAATCCTCAAGATCGGAAACGTTACGGATGCCACCGGAAGCCACCACGGTGACTTGAGGGAATTTGGCCTGCAGACTGCTGAGCTGAGCGGTATTGGGACCAGTCATCGTCCCATCCCGGGAAATATCAGTTACCACGAAGGTATTGACCCCAAAGGCCACCATTGAAGCCATCAGTTCACCCATTTCCACGGAACTTTGTTCCAGCCAACCCGAAACGGCCACCCGACCATCTTTGCCGTCAATGCCGACAACGATTTGATCGGCACCAAATTGTTCGATGGCCTGCTGCACCAACTTGGGGTTGTTCAGGGCTGCTGACCCCAGAATCACGCGGTTAACGCCTGATGTGAGGTAAGTATTAATTTGGGAGAGTGAGCGGATTCCGCCGCCAACTTCAACTTTGAGATCAGTTTGGGCGCAAATTTGTTCGATCAGGGACCGGTTGACCGGCCGTCCTGACTTGGCGCCATCCAAGTCAACGAGATGCAAATTTTTTAAGCCGGCAGAATCGATTGCCAATGCCTGTTGTAAGGGCGACTTGCTAATAACGGTTGTCTGCTGGAAATCACCCTGGTAAAGCCGGACACTTTGTTGATTCTTTAAGTCAATTGCGGGAATAATCTGCATTTTCAACCATCTCCTTGAATTTTGCCAAACCGTTCAGTCCAACTTCACCACTCTTTTCAGGATGAAATTGAAAACCAATAACATTGTCTTTTCGCACGATACTTGGAATCTGGACGCCATAATCGACTGTCGAAACAATGTTTTCAGCCGCCGTTTGAACGTAGTAGGAATGAACAAAGTAACTGAACTGACCGTCAAACCCATCTCCAAGTGCATCGGTCTGCTGAGACTGGTTTTGATCCCAGCCCATGTGAGGGACCTTGACCCCCAAATTCTCAGGAATCGGCACCACTTCGCCGGCAATTAACCCCAGGCCGGTCGATTCACCAAATTCATAACTTTTATCAAACAAGATCTGCATTCCCAGGCAAATCCCTAAAATTGGGATTTCTGCATCGGCAGCCTGTTGAATCACTGGAACCAGGCCACGTTCATTTAAAGAATCCATGGCTTTTTTAAAGGCGCCGACACCAGGTAGAATCAACCCATCAGCCGTCAAGATCTCACTGGGATCGGCAGATAATTGATTGGGAACGCCCAAGAAGTCCAAGGCGTTTTTAACGTTGCGGGTATTGCCAGTGTCGTAATCAATAATTGTGATCATTAGATAACCCCCTTAGTCGACGGAATCCCCTTGATTTCTGGATTGATGGTCACAGCTGCTCGAAGGGATCTGCCCAGTGCCTTGAAAAGTGTTTCAATTTTATGGTGGGTATTTCTGCCATATAAAACTTCTGCGTGAAGATTCATTTCAGCGTTGAAGGCGAAGGCTTGGAAGAAGTCTTCGGTGACTTCGGTATCGTAGCCGCCCAGGTGATCGTTGGCAAATTCGGCTTTAAATACCAGATAAGACCGGCCGGACAAATCGATAACCACTCGACTGAGAGTTTCATCAAGCGGAATTAAGGCGGAGCCAAATCGTTCGATGCCTGCTTTATCGCCTAACGCCTGTTTGAGTGCCAGTCCCAAAGCAATCCCAACGTCTTCTGTGGTGTGATGCGGGTCAACATCTAAATCTCCTTTGGCTTTGACCACCAACCCGAAGCGGCCGTGGCGGGCAAATGCATCCAGCATATGATTGAAAAAGCCAATTCCGGTATCAATTTGAATCTTTGAATAGTCATCCAAGTTGAGACTTAATTCAATTTGGGTTTCATTTGTGTTGCGAGAAATCGTTGCTGTTCGCATTTTACTCACTCCTTAATTAATTTGGATTGGATCAGTTGATCGTCGGCCTTGGCAAGGCTGGCAATTAAGCTTTTGATTTGAGGTTGATACTGGCGAAGTGCCAATCGATTAACCACGACTTTGGTGTTGACCGGCTGTAGTTTTGCGAAGACTTGGAGATTGTTTTCACGCAGGGTGTTGCCAGTTTCGACAATATCGACAATCGCATCGGCCAAGCCAATCAATGGCGCCAGTTCAACTGACCCTTCAATTTTGATGATTTCAACGTCTTCGCCAATCCCTTGGAAATAACGTTTGGTAATGTTGGGATATTTGGTGGCAATTATTTTTCGCCGATGGGCCTGGGGATTGAAATCTTTGGTTGATGCCAAGACAAACCGGCACTTGCCGACATTGAGATCCAACATTGCGTATTGGAAATTTTCCTGTTCGGCCAGGATGTCGCTGCCAACGATCCCGATTTGAACCGAACCACTGTTAAGGTATGTGAGGACGTCCGGGCCCTTAACCAAGATAATTTCGTAACGGGGATCTTCATCGAAAATCAGCCGCCGTTGCTTGTTGCGAATCCCCTCGCAGTTAATCCCAGCTGCTTCGAGTAACGGGACCACTTGATCTTCGGTTCGGCCTTTAGTAAGGGCAATTTTAATTCGTTCCATCATTTTTCACCTGCTTTTGTTAAATCAATGAGTTGACTATTGGTGCTGGCTGCCAGCCGTTTGGCATCTTCAAAATCGTCGGTCAGACAGAGGGTCGCATTGGCGAACTTGGATAAAGCCGCTTCTGCCTCCTGCCATTGGTCATCCTCAAAGAAGATCAACGTGGTCGGTGTGTCGTCTGGGAAGCTAGTCCGTTCGACCAAGGCATCGACATCGAATGCCACTCCCACGGCAGACGTTTTGACATTTTGGAAATTGGTTAATAAGTCATCGTAGCGACCACCACTGAATAAATAGCCTGAGGATTTATCGGTAAAGCCGCGAAAGGCCATGCCGGTGTAATAGCTCTGTGGAGAAGGAATGCTTAAGTCCAAGGTGACGTTGACTTTGGGGAATAACTGTTGGATGAAGGCCGCCGTTGACTTTAAGTGATTAACGATTCCCTTCAGCTCCTCAATCGGCGGTAAGGTATCAACGACTTTCATCACCTCATCAAAATTGCCAAACAACCACGGCCATTCATTGATGAACGATGAAAACGGTGTTTCTGCCAGTGGCTGTGCGAGTTGGTTGTACTTGCTGAGATCTTTGGCGAACAACGCTTGCTTCAAACCAGCTTTGGTGGGTTCCGGCAAATCCAGCTGATCAATCAGCACATCAACAAACTTGGCGTGACTCAGTTCAATCGTGACATTTTCGATGGCCATGTCCCGACATCCTGCTAAAGCAACTTCCAGACACTCCCAATCGGCTTTCAAGCCCTTGTACCCAACAATTTCAATTCCGGCCTGAGTTAATTGGTTATAACTTCCGGATAACTGCTTCTTCACTCGGAAAACGTCGCCGCCGTAATACCATTTCACTGGCAGCTCAATGCCGGTCGTACTCATGACTCGGGCAACCGGGAGGGTCAAATCGGGCCGTAAAACCAGTGGTTCGCCTTGCTCGTCCAATAATTGGTAGGGACGATAATTTTCGGCATTCAGAGGTTGAAAAACATCTGAATATTCTAAAACCGGGGTGGTTAACTTACGAAATCCCCGCCGCCGAAAGCCCTGAAAAAGTTTATTTTGAATCGTTTCTTTGACTTCCGCTTCCGTGCCAAATTCGTCACGGGTGCCGCTTGGTAAATTCTTATTTTTCATAACTGTCACTTCCTATTTCGATAAAAAAAGTCCCCGAAAACTGTATTCAGTCTTCGAGGACGCCTTAAAGTCGTGGTTCCACCTCAATTTGCCGCTACCTCACAGTAGTCGGCCTTACGTTGCCAATATCTAGTCATCCTCTGATAACAGATACGGTAACCCTGATAACGCTAAACATGCGAACCGGCCTACTTGGTTCAACCGATTAGTTCATAGATGTGTGTTCGCCAGCGTAAAATGTGCCTTCTCAGCAATGGCACTCTCTTTTAAATTACTACTAGTTACTTTTTCTAATCAAAACTTTATTATATTAACTTTTACTTTATTTAGTTTCATATATTATCACCAAACCATCGATTGTCAAGCGATTTATTCAACTAATGAAATCACGCCATTATAACCCTGACCGACTTCGGCAATACTATGGGCATCACTGCCATAAACAAATGGGATGTTTAACGATTTTGCCATCTGGATAACTGAATATGACGGGTACTGTTCATTACAGTAAGGCTTGTACAACCCGGCAGCGTTCAAATCCAGTTCACGGTGTTGGCCGCTAACCGCCTTGAGAATTTGATCAACCAGTCTTAGATTGTCTTCAGAAAAGTGACGATCCAAGCCAAAATAATCTTGGAATTTTTTAATCAAAGTCATGTGGCCAATCCGGTTGGGAGTGTATGGACCCAAGTCAGCATTCACGGAGGCCAGAACGGTTTGAAAATAATGTTCATATAGGACTTGTGAGTCGGGACATTGATTCAACAATCCGGCCTGGAAATCTCCCACAGTATCATCGACACACCAGAATTTATCGTTTGCTCCTTGCATGAAGTGAACCGACAAAATATTATCAGTTGTCTGCGGGCCGTATTCGTTCAAAAAGTCGCGAGTCCAATCGACAAAGTCAGGCAGGAAGTCAACCTCAAATCCAATATTGATTTTGATTTGGTCTGCATACTTGGCTTTCATTTGGTTGGCTTTTTGAAAATAAGCGTCCAAATCAGTGGCCGCCATTGAAGCCTCAGTCAGCCCGGTTGTTTTCCCGGCATACTTATCGGCCAATCCATCAGGCAACGGGGCATGTTCGGTAATACTGTATTCTTGAAAACCCAGCTTGATCGCTTTTTGAATCATTAATTCCACATCATCCCCACTTCCATGAGGACAAAATTCTGTGTGGGAATGACCTTCTCGTTTGATCACAATGACCATCCTTTCATAGACAATCGACTAACCTGACGGGCCGGGGATCACCAATTAAAACACGAAGGGCTGGGCAAAACCGTTCGTTTTGTCCCAGCCCGCTTTTCTGGTGCAATCATTTGTTAATCGATTAAACCTCGACTTTTTGAATCCAACCTTCTGGGGCTTCCACATCCCCAAACTGAATGCCGGTTAATTCGTTGTAGAGTTTCTTAGTAATCGGTGCAACTTCTGTTTCACTATAAAAGACATGCAAGTTGTCCTTATATTCAATCCCGCCAATCGGTGCAATCACCGCGGCCGTTCCCATGGCACCGGCCTCTTCGAATCGATCTAAATCGTCAATGAAGACGTCACCTTCAACGGCCTTTAACCCAAGTCGGTGTTCCGCCAGATACAACAGCGAATATTTAGTGATACTTGGCAAAATCGAATCTGATTTAGGTGTGACAAACTCATTGTCTGCGGTAATTCCAAAGAAGTTGGCTGACCCCGCCTCTTCAATCTTGGTATGGGTTGCCGGGTCCAAATAAATCACGTCAGAATACCCGGCTTTGTGAGCTTGGTCACCAGGCAGCAAACTGCCGCCGTAGTTGCCACCAACCTTGCTTTGACCGGTTCCATGAGGAGCAGCCCGATCATAGTATGAAGTCGTGAAATTGGTTGGCTTCAGACCGCCCTTGTAGTAAGCCCCAACCGGCATGGCAAAAATCGTGAAGATGTATTCGTCAGCAGGATGAACGCCGATGTTACCACCAACACCAATCATCAGCGGACGCAAGTAAAGGGTTCCGCCAGTTCCGTATGGTGGCACATAGTCGGCATTGGCAGCGACCACTTTTTTAACCGCTGCCACAAATTTATCTTCCGGAAATGCCGGCATCAATAAACGGGCACAGGATTTAGTCATCCGTTTGGCGTTTTGATCCGGCCTGAACAAATTAATACTGCCGTCCTTAGTCCGATAAGCCTTCAAGCCTTCAAAATCAGCCTGACCGTAATGAAGCCCAGTCGAGCCCTCACTGATGTGTAAAGTACCATCTTCAGTGAGTTGACCTTCATCCCACTGACCATCCTGATAATGCGCTAAGAACCGATACGGTAAGTCCATATAATCGAAGCCTAAGTTTTCCCAATCAATTTCTGTTGCCGGTTTTGCTTTTGCCATAGTGTCCCTCCTGAGGATATGTAGTAAATAGTTGTCATCGGTCTAACCATTTTCTAATATTCTAATGTTTGCCAGAAAAAATGTCAAACACTTTCCAAGGGATTCGGCGGTCAAAAAAAGTTGGCGTCGCGAGGTGCGACGGCCAACTTTTTTTATTATTCAACCGGAACAACCCAGCCGTATTTATCTTCAACATCACCTGATTGAATCCCAAATAATGTATCATAAAGTTTTTGTGTAATGGGTCCCGGCTCGGTTTCACTGTAAAAGACGTGCTTTTTACCATTGTTGGTTAATGAGCCAACCGGTGAAATAACCGCAGCGGTTCCCATAGCACCGGCTTCGGTGTATTCATCCAAGTCATTGACGTCGATGTTGGTTTCAGAAGGATCTAATCCTAAGTCTTTGGCAATTTGCAGAATTGATTTCTTGGTAATTGACGGCAGGATTGAATGAGATTTTGGTGTGTAGAACTTGCCGTCCTTGCCAATTGCATAGAAGTTGGCACCGCCAAATTCATCAACGTATTTATGTTGACGAGGATCCAAATAAAGTTCGCCGGCAAAGCCGTTATCTTTAGCTTCCTTAGCTGCTAACAAACTTCCGGCATAGTTACCGGCAGTCTTAGCCTGACCGGTACCAGCGTAAGCAGCCCGGTCGTATTTGCTGACCATGTATGGCATTGGATGAAGGCCTTTAATGTATGCACCAACCGGGGTGGCGTAGATGTGGAAGGTGTAAGTTGACGACGGTGAAACGCCAACCAGTGGTTCGGTTCCAACCATGAACGGACGGATGTAAAGCGAGCCGCCCGAACCATAAGGTGGCACAAAATCAGCGTTGGCTTTAACAACTTCTTTAACAGCTTCAACAAATTTGTCTTCGGGATATGGTTCCATTACCAAACGTTTGGCAGAATTCGTAAAGCGCTTGGCGTTCATGTCAGGACGGAAAAGTTGAATTCGGCCGTCCTTGGTACGATAGGCTTTCATCCCTTCAAAAACTTCCTGACCATAATGCAAATCTTCAGCAGCTTCGTTGAAAGTCAGTGTTGAGTCGGTGGTTAACCCGCCGTTTTGCCACTTGCCATCCTTAAATTCCTCGTTGTAACTGTATGGTAAATCACGATAGGCGAATCCAAGGTTGGTCCAATCTAAATCTTCTAACTTTTGTTTTGCCATGTATATGTGTCCTCCTTAAAATATTGATTAAGCAGGTGATAAGCGTTGTAACTAAGTATGGTTTCTACAATTCAGATATGTAAGAAATCATCAGACGAACGTGAAACACGAGTTGTTCATAAGATCATCACTTATCCGTTTATCATCATATCTTAATTATAATCTAATTTATCGCTTTTACGTGGACGTGTCAATGTTAATCTTGGAAAAAAACAGTGTGCCTCAATCAGCGGTTAGCTTCCAGAGGATAAGTGGGGGACACCAAATATCCAGGGCTTGGATATTTGGTGTCCCCCGCTTATATGGCCGGAAGCTGCTGATGGGGGCAAGATTCGACTAGGTAGAATGGCAGACTGTAAAAAGGCCCAGGCAAAAGGATTAGTTTTGCCCGGGCCCAACGATTGAATGTTGCAAATTGGGTTTGTTTGATTGTGATGTACAATTACTTGTTTAAATTGGTGGTTGGCCTTTTCCTCCCATATAGTGTTTAGTTCACTGTTACTCAGCTGAAACGTGTTCCGAGACCCAGGGCCCTACCACATAAGCAATTAAGGCCAACGACGAACAAAAAGCGTTCGTCATTGACCTTAATCACTTATGTTCCGGGCCCTAACCGGGTCTCGTCACACTCTTCTTGAAATGTGTTCTCCAAGCCAGCCTCCTCCGCTTAGCCAAATAAACAGGTCCGACGCAAAGGCAGCGTCAAACCTGTTTATTCACCTAATGCTCGGAGGCTAACCAGCTTGGCTCACACTCTCATCAAACGTGCTCCGGCGAGCCTGACCCTAAATTCTAAGGCCGCTCCACTTCAAACCCAGAACCAGGGTTTAAAGTGGAACGGCCTTAGAAACCGGGTCACCCGGCTCTCGTCACACTCTTCTTTTTAGCACATCTCTATCAATCAAATCGTTAATAATAAATTGATATTGCTCAACACTTGGTTGGGTATCCGGATTCTTGAAGATGTTGACTTTTTCCAGACCATTTCCCGTGGTGATCGCCATTCTAAAACCACTTAGATCCTTATCAACCTTCATTTTGAATTTATAATTGGCATTATACGGCGACGTTGGGTCCAATGACTTTTCCAGTGAAAAGACACCGGTCTTGCCCTCAATAAAGCCCAAATCACGCAGTGTGAACCGTTTAACGTTATCCCTTAGTTCATACACCGTATCATCACCGTTAACCTTACCTGTTTTTGCGAATGCCATTACATCTTTACCCCCTTGGTTTTGACCCGATTAACAATCTTGGTAATTGCATCTACCAACTTATCCAGGTCCTCAGTCGTATTGTAACGCCCAAAACTGATTCTAATCGACTCACTAATTCTTGGGCTATCCTTGCCGTACATTGCCACCAAAACGTGCGATGGCTCGATACTACCAGCCGTACATGCTGATCCGCCGGAAACCGCAATTCCTGCCAGATCCAGATTAGTTTGCATCACGTAAGTCGAGATGCCTTTGAGCCAGATATTGAAGACGTGGTTCAAATTATCCTCGGTGATTCGACCGTTGACCTCGAACTCGACTCCGTTTTGCTTCAATTTATCGGCGATATAATACTTAAATTTCAAATACTTGGCTTGGCGGTGCGCCTTCTCTTCTGGTGTGATTGTTTGGACCGCCTTGGCAAATCCGGCAATTGCAGGAACATTCTCAGTCCCGGCACGCCGCTTTTCCTCTTGGTCGCCGCCCTTAATCAAACTGGGGAAATTCACCCCTTTACGCCGGTAGAGAAAACCAATCATCTTAGGACCGTTAATCTTGTGTGCCGATGTCGACAGCATATCAATATGGTCACGTTGAACATCGATATCCAACAGACCATATGCCTGCACAGCATCCGTATGGAACCAAGCCTGATGGTCCTTCAAGATTTCACCAATTTCATGAATTGGCATAACTGAACCAACCTCATTGTTTCCAGTCATGATGGAAACCAGGATCGTCTGATCGTCCAAAGCAGCCTTAAAGTCGTCTAAAGAGATGTTGCCATACTCGTCAACGGGAAGATAGGTAACCCGAAAGCCCATTTTCTCCAAGGCCTCACACGGCCTGATAACGGCTTCGTGCTCAATGGCGGTTGTGATAATGTGATTGCCCAGTGACTTGCGGGCAATCGCAGTTTGGGTAATCGCCGTATTGTCGCTTTCAGAACCGCCGCTGGTAAAGACGATGTCGTCAGGATCAGCGTTAATGCTTTTAGCAATCACATCCCGGGCATTCTCCATGACGGCTTTGGATTCTCTCCCCAAGCCGTAAAGCGTGGAAGCATTGCCGTAAATATTTTTATACTTATCCATTAATTCTGTGTACACTTCATCCGAAACCGGTGTGGTTGCAGCATTATCAAGATATATCTCTTTCATTATTTTCACTCCTTAAAGTCACTCGTTCTTAAAGAGGTCAATCAACATCTGACCGGACTTCTTACCGGCCGTGATGATAAATTTGTCAAAACTGACTTCCGCCTCTTCATCACCAACGTCAGACATTGCCCGAATAACGGCATATGGTACTTTGTTTTGATAGGCCACTTGGCCAACAGCTGCCCCTTCCATTTCAGAACACAAGGCATCGGGAAAATTATGCTTGATTTGGGCAATTTTGCTTGAATCGGCAATAAATTGGTCACCGGAAACAATTAACCCCTTGTGGGCAGTCACGCCACTTTGTTGGGCCGCTTTGACAATCTTGTCAGCGAGTTCCTCCGAGGCTTTAAAGCGGGCGGGAAAGCCGGGCAGCTGGCCCATTTTGTAACCGGAAGTGGTGACATCCACGTCATGATAGGCTGTCTCGGTCGAAACAACGATGTCACCAACCGCTAAACCGTCACCAATGCCACCGGCTGAACCCGAGTTAATCACGGCGTCCACGTGAAATTCATTGATCAGAGTTGAGGTCGTGATGCCGGCTTGAACTTTACCAATCCCCGATTTAACGATGACCAGTGTTTGGCCGTGAATTGTTCCCAAATAATAATCAGCATTGCCGTAATGCTTGGTTTCTTCGCCAGACAAGGCTTCTTTTAAGATTGCCAGTTCTTCGTCCATTGCACAAATAATTCCGTAAGTCATTCAAATTCTCCTTAATTTACAAAAAACAACACTAAAAAAACGATCACCATCAGTAAAATTAAGATTGTGATTGTCCAATTCAGTTTGCGGTTAATCCGGTGCCAACGCGGCGTTTTGAAATCGTCATCTTCTGGATGATTTTCATGTGCCCGCGTCGTTTCCTGAGGTTCAGGCGTCGCTTCGGAAACCGGCTGTTGGTGTTTTCTTGCATATTCGCGTTCGACTTGAACCCGCCGTTTGTCGCGGGCCTCAAAGTCTGCTTCCTGCTGTAATTTTAATTTTCGGTACTGTTCTCGCGTTAACGGTTTTCCGTCATTTTTGTGATTATCATCGATCGCCAAGTTAAATGGTCACCTACTTTTGCATTAACTGCCAATATTGAATGGCAGTAATGGTCTTTGCATCTTGAATCTCGCCATCCGCAATCATTGCCACAGCTTCATCCAGCGTTTTTTCAAACACTTCAAGGAATTCACCTTTGTCCCGCGGCAATTGATTGGCAACGGGTTTTAATCCTTCGGCAAGGTATAATTTCATGTATTCGTCAGAAAAGCCGACTGAGGAATAAAAGCCGTAGAGTTCTTTGACGGTGTTAGGAACATAACGGATTTCTTCGTTCAATTCCCGAATGACGGTATCGTGAAAATTAGCATCCCGTCCGTCTACTTTTCCCGCCGGAATCTCAATGGTGGTCTTTTTAGCCGGTGCCCGCCACTGCTTCTCAAGAATAATTTTATTGTCGTGAGTGAGGGCTAAGATCCCGACCGCTCCGGAATGGTGGACAATTTCTCGAAATGATGTCTGTCCGTCAGGCAGCTTAACTGTCTGTTTTTCAACGTTGATAATTGCGCCATCGTAGATCTTCTCTGTGCCAATTACTTTTTCTTCAAAGTCCAACTCGATCACCTTTTTTAGTTAATACTCTCATTCTACAAATAATACCGGGTCATTGCAATCAAGACGGCTAATCTTCGATCACGTGAGCCTTGGCAGCTTGCGGTCCCTTTTGTCCGGCAACGACAACGTATTCTACCGGCTTGCCAACTTGAATGGTGCCGTATTGATCTTCAGGAAAGGCATTTTTGAAGAAGAACAGATCGTCTTCACCGCTGTCTTGGGTAATGAAACCAAATGCATTTTGTGGGTTGTAACTTTTAATTTTTCCTTTAAGCAAAATATCCTCCCAGGTGTTTGGCACAATCTGTGAGCCAAAGCACATTTCAATTAATTAAAATACAAAAATAAGACTACAACATTTAAGTCATAGTCTCATTTTAATGTTTAATCATGAAGATTGGAACAGCTTTTGATGAAATTTAAACGATCAACGTCTCAAAGGCCGCTTTACTTTTCCTCAAAACCTTCAGTTGCGGTTTCAGGGAACTGGTCACGGACAATTTGGGCACAGGATTGACAGAAGGTTGGGTAGTCACTGTCTGCACCAACATCTTGGCGAACCAAACGGCAGCGTTCACAGGTCTTGCCTTCAGCGGGTTTAACTGATAATGCCAAGCCGTCGCTGTCAAATTTGGTACTGTCATCAGGCGCATCGGCAAAGTCCTTCATCGTCAATTGAGAAACCATCAAAACAGTTGCCAAATCAGTCTGCAAACTGTTCATCAAGTCAGCCACTTCACTGGTTGCGTAAATCGTCAAAGCGGCTTCGGATGACTTACCAATCTTCTTGGCGTCACGAGCCTCTTCAAGAACCTTCAAAACGTCATCACGATAGCTTCGGAATTTCGTCCAGTTGGCGAGGATTTCAGAATCGTGGTCGTACTTCTTGGGTTCCGGAATATCGGTTAATTGAACAAATTCTTCGGGTTCGTGGAGGAATCCCCAAATTTCTTCAGTGGTATGAGGCAACACTGGAGTCATTAACTTGGTTAAGCCAACGGCAATCTCATACATCACCGTCTGCATCGAACGGCGTTTGTGACCGTCCTGCTTGTCAATGTAGACAATGTCCTTGGCGATATCCAGATAGAATGCGGACAAATCATTGGTAATAAATCCAACAACCTTCTTGTTCCAGTCCAGGAAGTCATATCGTTCCATATAGCTTCTGGTATCGGCTAAGAATTTATTGAAGAGCACCAACATGTATTGATCTTGAGATTCCAAGTCGTCAAAGGCAACCGTATTTTCTTTGGGATCAAAGTCTGACGTGTTGGCCAACAAGAATCGCATCGTGTTTCGGATCTTCTTATAAGAATCAGAAACCTTGACGAAGTTCTCGGTACTTACCCGTACGTCAGCTGAAGTATCAACGGAGGTAACCCACAGGCGGACAATTTCAGCCCCCATCTTCTTAATCACATCGATTGGTGCAATGGTGTTACCAAGTGACTTACTCATCTTATGGCCATTGCCATCAAGGGTAAATCCTTGGGAAACGACTTGCTTGTAAGGGGCTTTACCAGAAACGGCGACACTGGTAATCAAACTGGAGTTAAACCAGCCACGGTACTGGTCCGAGCCTTCAAGGTACATATCAGCCGGATAAGTCAGCTCTTTACGTTCTTCAAGCACCCCTTGGTGGGAGGAACCTGAATCAAACCAAACATCCATGATGTCATTTTCTTTAGTGAACTTTCCGTTTGGTGAATGCTCACTTGTGAAACCATCAGGTAATAAGTCCTTGGCATCCTTTTCAAACCAAATGTCAGAACCATACTTTTCGAACAAATCAGCTACGTGGTTAACGGTCTCTTCAGTAATGATTGCTTCACCATCTTCGCCATAGAAGATTGGCAGTGGCACACCCCAAACCCGCTGGCGGGAGATAACCCAGTCGCCACGGTTTTTGATCATGTTGGATAGTCGAACCTTACCCCAATCAGGGAAGAATTGAACATCGTCCAATGATTTTAAGATTTCATCTTTAATCTTATCAACAGATGCAAACCACTGAGGCGTTGCCCGGAAGATGATCGGCTTTTTGGTCCGCCAGTCAAATGGATAGCTATGCTTCAACGGCATGTAGTGAAGCAACAACTTAGCGTCCTTTAATTTATCCAAGGCAATCTTGTTGGCATCATCATAGAAAACGCCGGCAAAGTCTTCACCGGATTCTTTAGTCAAGTAGCCTTTATCGTCAACTGGTGCAAAAATATCCAAACCGTATTGACGGCCGATATTAAAGTCATCTTCACCATAACCAGGAGCGGTATGGACTAATCCGGTTCCTTCTTCAAGGTCCACGAAATCGCCCAACATCGTTAACAATTTACGACTATGATCAAATGGATGTTCTGCCAAAATGCCTTCAAGGTCTTGGCCTTTAACGGTCTTGATCGTTTTAACATTCGTCCAGCCAATGAGGTCGGCAACTTTGTCAACCAACTCAGTGGCGATAACAAATTTCCGAGTTTCACCTTCGGGCTGAACAACTGAGTAATCAAATCCGGCATCCACGGTAATTCCTTCAGAAGCAGGAATGGTCCATGGCGTAGTCGTCCAAACCACCATGTAGGTATCGTCATCCAAGACACCTTTACCGTCAACGACGTGTTCACCATAAAAAGCGGTTGGTGAGGTAATGTCATGATATTCAACCTCGGCTTCAGCGAGGGCAGACTCTGAAGACCATGACCAGTAGACTGGCTTTTTACCTTTGTAAATCAAGCCACGCTTAGCAAAGGCGCCAAATACGCGAACTTCTTGGGCTTCAAATTCTGGCTTCAAAGTGAGGTAAGGATCGTCCCAGTCACCTGAAACACCCAGACGTTTGAATTCTTCTTTTTGTCGGTCAACCTGTTTCAACGCATAATCCCGACACAACTTACGGAAATCATTGGTCGACATCTTCTTCCGGTCATATCCGGCTTGCGTCAACTTTTGTTCAATTGGCAGGCCATGGGTATCCCAACCTGGAACGTAAGGGGCCCGGTAACCTGTCATGGATTTGTATCGAACAATGATATCCTTTGAAATTTTGTTCAACGCATGGCCCATATGAATGTCACCATTGGCATATGGAGGCCCATCGTGAAGGACAAATGTTGGTTTGCCCTCGTTTAATTTTTGTCTTTGTTGATAAACATCGTTATCTTCCCAAGCCTTTTGACGATCGACTTCTTTAACAGGAAGATTACCACGCATTTTGAACTTTGTTTTGCCTAAGTTTAATGTATCTTTTACCCGCATTGCTGGACTTCCTTTCATGGAGATATTTAGTGGAGTGATGATGTGTTGGTGTTGAGAAATTTGGTTGGTGGATGAAGTTTGGGCGGTATTGATAAAACGCGACTCACGGCAATTAACGGAGCGAGTCCCACACTAGTTGAAATGTGCTCCGATGACCCAGATGCTAACTTCTAAGACTACTTTGGTCAAAACCCAAAATCGGGGTTTTAACCAAAGTAGTCTTAGAAACCGCATCACCCGGCTCTTGTCGCACTCTACAAAAAAAGACCCCGTCACAAGGGACGAAGTCTTCGCGGTACCACCCAATTTTAGAATTTAAAATTCTATCTCTTCAGATAATCGATTTATGTACTAGAGGTGATCGATTTACCGGTTGGTGACTGCTGAACTTCCACTATCTTCAGCTCGCTGTTGTTTCAGCCAATAACTTTCTTTTCTCTAATCGATTAATTATTCATTTTGTGTGCGACCATCTGGATAAATCACGACGGTCTGGTTTGAATCATCCACAGTAGCCGGTGTTTCTTCAACATCTGCAGCACCATTACTCTGTTTAGTTTCAGATTGTACCCCTGGGTTTGCGATGTTGTCAAGGCTACCAACAACTTTTTCGATATCTTCGTAAGTTGTGGTTGGCTTTTCTTCAACCAAGCGATCCCAGTCAGACCCTTTGATGACTTCGAGCTGGCTTTCCAACATGACTTGAAGTCGTTGCCGGAATACCCGGGTGTTCTTCTTTAAATCATCAGTCTCAATTGCCAACTTCTTAGCACGTTTTGATGCTTCTTCAAGAACAGCATCCGCTTTTTCGTTAGCAGCGTTCAAAATATCGTCAGCCTTTTTTTGAGCTTCACGGCTGGTAATTTCAGCTTCCTTCTTCGAATTGGTTTTAACCTTATCAGCAGCTTCTTGAGCAACTAAAATTGACTGGTTCAAAGAATCTTTCAAATCGTTAAAGTAGGAAAGTTTGTCCTTGGCTTCGTTTAGCTGAGAGTTCAAATCCTTGTTCTCCTGCAAAACGATCTGATAATCCTTGATGACTTGGTCAAGAAAATCGTTAACCTCGTCAACATTGTAACCTCGTAATTTTGTCGAAAATTCCTTGTTATGAATATCTTGTGGGCTTAATACCATAATGATTCAATCCTCCTATTTATTTCGATTATATACTTTTAATCCGATTCGAATCTTGCCTTTTTTAGTCATGCCGGCAATATCTTGCACAACTAGTCTGCCGAAACCGCGAACCGAAATAATATCCTGAATGGAAATTTCAAGATCCGGTCGGTTGGCATCTTCCCAATTGATTCGAATCATGCCGCCTTCGATCAATTCCTTGGCATGATGACGGGAAATGTGGAATCCTTCACTAACGAGTGCGTCGACCCGCAAAGAAGCAACGGTTGTCGTTAATTCTTCACCTTCATCAACCGGCACAATAATCTCCTCAGGCTGAATTTGTTTCAGCTTGATTTTGATCTTGCCGATCCGGTCAACTTGTGATTGAACATAATCGGCCATCTCAGATTCACACATAAATTGCCAATTCAAACCATCGGTGACAATATCGCCGATGACATCCCGATCAATGCCGCTTCCCATAATCGACCCCAAAATTTGTCCGTGAGATAACGTGGCAAATTTACTGGGATAGTCAATCTGGAAAGCCGTAATATTGTAATCATCGGCCTTGGGAACAAAGTAATCCGGAAAGGCAACCGCTCGTTTTAATTCAGCTGAGGGATACCCACCAAAAGTTTGAAATGAGACACCCTCGTATCTGTTGACGATTGTTTCAAGTATATAAAGCTGTCTAGGATTTAAAAAATCAGTAAGGATCGGTCGATATTCATTCGCAACCCTGCCGCTCAAACTGTCGATTGACTCTAAAAAAGGCAATTCAGCCTGTCGATAGTGTTGCGAAACATTCGAGTCTACCAAGATATTTCCCCCTCTGGCTGAAATGTCCATACCCCAATTAGTAGCCGATTAACAATTGTCCAAGATAGTTAACGCCCATTTGGACGAACGTCAGCACCGCTAATGCAACAATCGGAGCGAGACTAATCATCCCAATCGTGGCAAAATTAAACAAGCTTTCAAATGGTTCGACAATCCGGGCCAAAAATCGGCCAATTGCTGTTCCATAAGCATTCGGGAACCAACTCATCAGGGCATACACGACAATACACAGCATATAAATGTTGATAGCCTTGTCGATAAACCAAACTGCATACATAACAAATGTGACCAATAGGTTGCTCCTTATTTTCTCGAGATTACTCAGTTACTTGAAATTTCTTCGGTGAACAAATGAAGATGTTCCTACCGAGCCGATTGATTGATCCGTGAATGGCAAACAAAACACCGTTCAAGAAATCAACCATCCGGGCAGCTGAATTGTTATCCAATTTGTCCAATTTGATGATGACCGCACTGTCCTCCAATAGTTTTTGGGCGATGGTGTCAACATCGGTATAATTAACGGGTTCAAAAACAACAATGCTGCTGGTTTCTGGTTCTTGTCGATTCATCAATACAACGTTGTCCGCCGGCTTATCAATTTGATTTTCTGGTTGGTCTGTATCCATCCCAAAAAAATTAGCTAAATTAAATTTTGGCATTTCGTGTCCTTTCACATTTCACCAAACATCCGCACCGGTCAGCTGATGTTACTTGCCCCGACGACGGTGCTTGAAGAATGGTGGAATATCGTCTTGTGAATCATCACTGGTATCTGGTCTGGTATCGTCAGAATTAACATCAGGTTGGAAAGGATCAAAATCCTTTTTCTCAACGTCGCTAAATTCATCCTGAGCAGCAGGACGAGTTGGCGCTGGTTGTTTTCTGATGTCCCAGTTACCAAGTGGATCACTCTTAGCATTTGAAGAATCCTGTGATTGATTGGTTTCTGGAGCTTGACGGTCTGAATGTGGCCGGGCAGTTGGCTGTGGACGAGCAGAACGGGTCCGTCGCGTTGACATCCGATCCTGTTCAGCCTTTTTCTTGTCAATTCCGGTAGCGATAACCGTCACACGGACCTCGTCACCCAAGGTTTCGTCAATTGACGTTCCGAAAATAATGTTCACATCGCTCGTCGCAGCCTGTGACACAATGTCAGAAGCATCTTGGGCTTCAAACAATGATAAATCTGGTCCGCCGGTGATGTTCAACAATACTTGTTCAGCACCATCAATTGAAACTTCCAACAATGGCGAAGAAATCGCTTTCTTGGTTGCTTCGGCAGTCCGATTTTCACCGTTAGCAGTGCCGACACCCATCAAAGCAGAACCTTGATCCTGCATGGTGGTCTTAACATCGGCAAAGTCCAAGTTGACGTAGCCAGGGCTGGTAATCAGGTCTGAAATTCCTTGAACCCCTTGGCGTAAGACATTGTCGGCTTCCTTAAAGGCGTCCATCATTGGTGTCTTCTTGTCAACCATTTCAAGTAACCGGTTATTGGAAATAACGATTAAAGTATCAACATTCTCTTTTAGTTGAGCAACCCCTTCATCGGCGTATTTTGCCCGACGAGGTCCTTCAAAACTAAATGGACGGGTAACCACACCCACTGTGAGTGCACCCTGGTCTTTAGCAATTTTAGCAACAATTGGTGCAGCACCGTTACCGGTACCACCACCCATTCCGGCCGTCACGAAAATCATGTCGGCACCTTCAAGTGCTTCCGTGATTGCTTCTTCACTTTCTTCAGCAGCTTTGGCACCAACATCCGGATTGGAGCCAGCTCCCAAGCCACGTGTGAGTTTGGGTCCCAATTGAATTCTGGTTTCGGCTTTTGAAGTTGCCAAAGCCTGAACATCGGTGTTGGCAACGATAAATTCAACACCTTTTACATCTGAGTTAATCATCGTGTTAACGGCATTACTTCCCCCACCGCCAACGCCGATAACTTTTATGTTTGCACCGTGGTTATCGGTGGAATCTAATGAATATTCCATAATTGTCTTTTCCCTCCGTTTAAGTGCTTAATCAAAGAAATCACTAAAGAAATTCTTGATTCCTTCACCGCGTTTTTTCTTCTGTGTCGGTTTTTTGGTCTTCTTAGTCTTCCCAGCTGCAGGCATTGGTGTCTGCTCAGGCTGACTCAACTTAGGCGCTTTGGTCAATGTTGCACCAACGGCCGATCGAACAATCATATCAACGTCTGCCAGATCGGCAAAGTATGACACTAGTGAAAGTGCAGCTGTAAACGATGGGTGTCGCAATCCCATCTGATCAGGAATATAGACCCTGACATTAGTGTTGAATTGGTCAGCGGCTAATTCGGCAATTCCTGGAAGTGCAGCCACACCACCAGTCAGAACAATTCCACCTGGCAAATCAAGCGCTTGAATCTGATTCAAACGATCTTTGATCCGATCAAAAATCTGGCTTAAACGCGCTTCGATCACTTCTGCGAGATAACGCTCGTCGATGTAAGTTGGTTCTGATTGGCCAACTACTTCAACTGGAAATTCATTATCCGCCGATGCCTGGAGCGAATCGGCGTAACCGTAATCACGTTTGATCTTTTCAGCATTTTCCATTGATGTATTTAAAACAATTGAAATGTCTTTAGTAATAAATGTGCCGCCCTCGGGATCCGTTGTGGCATATTTTAATTGATGGTCATGAATGACTGAAGCGGTTGTTTGTCCACCGCCAAGATCCACAATAATCGTCCCAAAGTCCTGTTCGCCGTCATTTAACACCACGTGGCTTTCAGCCAGAGGCGTTAAAACAGTTGAAATAATATTCAAGCCGGCTTTATTCACGGCCTTTTGCAGGTTGTGCATAATGCCTTTTGAACCGGTAATTAACTTACCGCGCATTTCCAGACGAACGCCGACCATCCCCCGAGGGTCTTTGATGCCGTCGAATCCGTCAACGATGAATTCTTCCGGCTGAATATCAATTATCTCTCGTTCTTGTGGCAAACTGGTGCCAAGTGCGGATGCCGCAACGTTTCGGACATCTTCCTCAGTGATTTCACGTGATTGATCATCCAAAGTAATTAACCCATTGCATGGCTCAATCCGTAACATGTTCGCCGGAACACTTACAATCACGTCTTTAATCTCAATACTTGCTTTTTCTTGAGCTTGATTTACAGCACTCCGAATTGCGTCTGCAGCCTGGTCAATATCAACGATCACACCACGGCTCAATCCATTTGAAGGCTGATTTCCCACACCAATAACGTTCAATTGCCCTTTTACTTTTTCTGCAACAATTACTTTTATTGAGGTAGTTCCTATATCAAGTCCCACATATAAACCCGAATTATCCATATATGTAAGGAACCTCCACATCTAGAATATTTTCTGAACATAACATAAGTTTAACACAATCATAAACAACGAAAAAGATTAATTAGCTCTAATAGCCCTGCACACTGGTCGTTTTTGTTGAAGTCTGCTTTTTGGGGATTGGGTACGAATAGGCGCCGACCTCCAAATTGATGACACTTTTGACTTTCAGCTTGGAACTGATGCTTGGATAGTAGTCCATTTTGTCGCCAAATGTACTGATTGAAGCATAGACTTTGTTGCCGTCACTCATCTGAATAAAAATTCGATCGGGGTTACTCTTAGTCGGTGAAAAGCTAATCGTGTTCATAACTGCGCGAACCGGTGGACTGATTCGTCTGTACTGTTTGATCGTCCGCCGCAGTTTCTTAGGATTTTGAAATTTCTTCAAAACCGGAAAACCGGCCTTGGGATTCAAAACTTTCCCCTTAATAATCACGCCGCTCTTTAAAATTGGCTGATAGCCGCCGTGAACGAAGAGATAGCCGATCGTTGGATATTCCTCGACTTTAATCTTCACCTGATTAAAGTTGACCAGCTTCATCTTCACCGATTGCATCCGTCTGCTGCGTTGTTTGAGTGATTGGGCAAGCTTGTCCGTTTTCCCCCAGACAGCAAACAGTGACGTTCCCTTCTTAACAGGGGAAAAAGCCTTGATTTGTTGATCGCTGACAATCTCATTACCGGAAACGGTGACCTTTTTCACGCGACTGTATGACGAGATCATAAAGATCATGACCAACAAAATGATGGTAATCAGCATCACCAACGGCCACATTTTTTTGACGTTCCTATTTTGGAAATCGCGAAACAATCCTCCGTGATTCTTCCCATTTTGGTCTTGTGCTCCCAACGATCTCTACCCCCGATTATCAGACTACTTGATCAGTGTTCTAGCTAAATTCAAAATTTCGTCAGCGGAATCAACGACGCCGAGCTGCTTTGAATTCTCTGCCATTTTCTCACGTGCCGTTGAATCGTGCATCAACTGATCGACGGCCTTTAACAAACTTTTAGGATTCAAATCATCCTGTTTGATCATCAATGCCGCGCCACGGTTAACCAAACTCATCGTGTTCTTGGTTTGGTGATCAGCCGTGACATATGGACTTGGGATCAAAACGGCGGGAATCCCCAAGGCCGTTATTTCAGCAATACTGGTAGCTCCTGACCGACCGACAATCAGTGAAACTTTCGGTAAAACTTGCGGCATGTTGTTTATGTACGGCAGAATCTTGATGTTACTGCTGATCCGCGTTTTATCCAGCAAATTCATCACGTTTTGATAACGCTTTTGACCGGTGACGAAAACCACTTGGTACTGACGTTTGTTAAGCTCGCTGACAGCGCCGATCACGGCCTTATTAATTGCCGGTGCCCCTTGGCTGCCGCCGAAAATGAGAACGGTCGGTTCACCGTCTTGCAGCCCCACATCGGACCACTTGAAAGTACTCTTCATATTAGCCACTTGCTGGGCGCGGGGATTGCCAGCGAAGACAACCTTTTCTTTAGGAAATTGACTGGCCGCCTCATGAAAGCCAATCGCAATCTTGTCCACATAGCGACTCAAAAATTTGTTGGTTAATCCAACGGCACTATTTTGCTCATGGATCATGGTTGGGATATGTGCTTTGGCCGCGGCATAAACCACTGCCCCGGAAACATACCCGCCGGTTCCAATGACAACGTCAGGTTTAAAGTCTCGAATGATCTTTTTGGATTCATGCACGCTCTTTAGGAACAACGCCACCGTTTTGAAGTTCTCCAATGACAGCGACCGCTTGAACCCTTGAATTTCCAAGGCAACAAACTTGATTCCCTGCTCGGGAACGATGGAACTCTCCAGGCCACGCTGAGACCCGACATAGAGAACTTCTGAATCAGGTTCCTGTTTAAGTAAATCCTCGATAATTGCCAGTGCCGGGTAGATGTGACCACCGGTACCGCCACCAGAAATGATTAAACGCATTAGTGCCCCTCCTGCTTATTCGTCAATTTCTCCACATCTGCAATGTAGCGATCGCCACGCTCCTCAAAGGTTTTGAACTGATCCCAGCTGGCGTTGGCTGGTGAAAGCAACACAATGTCGCCTTCATCACTAAATGAGTATGCCGCTGGAACAGCTTCATCAATATTATCAACTTTTTGAATATTTTGAATGCCCGCCTTCTTCAGGGAATCTTCCAAAAGATCGGCAGTTTCGCCAAATAAGACTGCAGCCTTAACATGTTCCTTAAATTGCGGAATCAATTTATCAAATGTATAACCGCGGTCAAGTCCACCAGCCAATAAAACAACTGGTTTGTCAAAACCTTCAAGGGCCATTTGGGTCGCTTCGATATCCGTTGCTTTGGAATCGTTGTAGAACTTGCGGCCGTTGGCTTCAAGAACAAATTGAAGCCGGTGGCGAACGCCAGTGAACGTTTCCAATACATTGGTGATTGCCAAATTGGATTTGCCGAGCACTTTGGCACAGGCAATTGCCGCCAAGGCATTCTCAACGTTTTGCTTTCCGGGAACTTTAATATCCTCGGCATTCATGATGAATTCGTCGTTGTAATACAGCTTGCCGTTCTTCTCGTAAGCACCCTTGTCAATCTCAGTTGTTCTGGCAAAGGGAACGACCTTGGCAGCACTGCGTTTGCTTAAGCCGCGCCATTCATCAGAATCAAAGTTGACCACAAAGAAATCTTCAGGCGTCTGATTCATGGTGATCCGCATTTTGGCATTCACGTAATTTTCCCGGGTTTTATGGTAATCCAAATGGTTGGAGAAAATATTGGTCAAAACGGCCACATGTGGGTGTAAAGTCTTAATTCCCAGCAGCATAAAACTGGAAAGTTCCATCACGATCGTATCGTCGGTCGTCGCCTTCTTGGCAGTTTCGGTCGCAGAAATGCCAATATTACCGGCAGCATAGGCATGCCCTTTGGCACGTTCCTGGTTAAGGATTTCAGTTATCATGGTGACCGTTGTGGTCTTACCATTACTCCCAGTTACCCCAATGATTTCGGCATCGGTGATTTGTGAAGCCAGTTCAACTTCAGTAATGATTGGTAGATGGTGATCGACGGCAGCGGCTACAACCGCGTTGTCGTATGGAATACCAGGATTCTTTACCATAATGTCAAAACCATCGTCCAAGATAGCCGGATCCTGTTTCCCGGTGACCGTTTGAATGCCGGAATCTTGCAATTCAGCGACTTCAGGCAGTTCAGAACTGGGTTTGGAATCGCTCAAAACAACTGTTGCCCCCAATTCTTTTAAGAGTTCAGCAGCGTGGGTGCCACTTTTACCAGCACCCAAAACCAATACTTTCTTATGATTATAATCATCAATTTTTTTCATTTTATTCCCTCGTTTTTCATCATATGAATAGTCAAATAGGCTGGATACAAAACCAGCCGTTTTGTCCCAACCTCTATACTATCGTCATCACACTAATGGCGGATGCCACCAAGGCAATCAGCCAGAAAACGATATCAATCTTCCATTCTGACCAGCCGCTCATTTCAAAATGATGGTGAATCGGCGTCATCTTGAAGACCCGTTTACCAGTCAGTTTGAACGACCCCACCTGAATAATCACACTGGCCGTTTCGCACACATAGATGATCCCAATGATCAACAGTGAAAATTCGTGGTGAACCAGCACGGAAACGGCTGCCAAAGCTCCGCCGAGAGCCAGCGACCCCATATCTCCCATGAAGATCTTGGCTGGTTTGTGATTGAAAATGAAGAATGCCAACAAACCACCGACAACCGAGAAACAAAAGACGGCCACTTCCGGCTGCTTTTGAACGGCAGCAATAACCCCGTAGGCCGCAAAGGAAATCGTCCCCAGGCCCGCAACCAGTCCATCCAACCCATCGGTCAAATTAACAGCATTGGAAAAGCCAACCAGCCAAAAGACAATGAACAAAATGTACCAATAGCCTAATCGAAGGTCGCCGCCAAACGGAATTTTGATCGCCATTGGAAAGCCTTCGTGTATGTATACCACTGAGAAAATCACGGCGGCCACAATTTGTCCCAGCATCTTTTGCCAGGCCTTTAATCCTTCATTCTGACGCCGAAACAGTTTAATACTGTCATCCCACATTCCAAGGAGACCATAGGTGATCAGGACAAACAGTAAGATGAGAAGCGTCGGGTTCAACATCCCTTTTGCCCCACCGAAGGCCAAGTCGGATAAGACGATCGCAACGATGAACAAAATGCCGCCCATCGTCGGTGTGCCAGACTTCTTTTCGTGCCACGAAGGCCCCTCTTCTCGAATCATCTGACCTTCATGTCGGCTTCGGAAATATTTAATCAAACTTGGCATAAAAATTGCCGTTATCACAAATGTACTCAATAAAGGTGTTAACCAATTACCCATAGTCGCCATTTACCATCCTTCATTATTCAAAATTTACTTTTAAAACATCGCCCGTATCAATTGACTTCTCAAAGTTGATGCTTTGACTGTCAGCGTACCCACTACCAGTAGACTCGAGCTTTAAGCCTGTCAGCGAGCAAAACTTTTCAACATCGGCTTTACTCCAGCCGATGATTCGCGGCATCTTCCAGTCTTTATTTGTCAGTAAAAAGACCCGCTTTTGTTCGGCTTGTGTTGTTCCAGCGCTCGGCGATTGTTTGAGAATCGAATCGCCAGACCCAATTGTCACAACATTAAAGCCTTTTTCATTCATCACCCGTTTGGCATAGGTCGTTGTCTGATAGGTCACCGTTGGTACCTGCCGCTTGACGGTTGCCTGTTTGGTATTCGAGTTCTGCAGCGCACGGGTAATCACTGGTTTGAAAATCTCTGCCAGCAATTGTGTAGCTGTCTTGGTCCCAGTCAGTTTGGGCTGTTTCATCGTGATAAACATCACGTAGCGTGGATTATTGGCGGGAACCATTCCGGCCACAGAGTAGAGATAGCTGTCGTCACCGGAAGCATAACCGCCCATTCCGTTGCTGACCTGAGCGGTACCAGTCTTTGCAGCCACCCGGTAGCCCTTGATTTTGTAATCGGCACCGATTCCGTAAGACTTGTAGACAACGTCTTGCATGTGCTTTCTGACAGCTTTGGCGGTTGCAGCAGTGATCGGATGACCAACAACTTGCTTGCCGTATTGCTTAATCGTTTTATTATTCGCCGGGTTTGTGATTTTAGAAATAAAGTACGGCTTCATCATTGTACCATTATTTGAAACGGCAGATAAAGCCTGCATCATTTGTAAAGTGGTCACTTCAATTCCTTGACCAAATGAGGTGTCAGCCTGTTCGATCGGATAATTGAACTGAATTCTGCCGGTGAGTTCTCCCGGAAGGCCACTATTGGTGCTCTTAAGAAAGCCAAATCGCTTAATGTATTTTTTCCAAGTCTTGGGACCCATTTGTTGTTCCAAATGAGCCATGGCAACGTTACTGGACAAGGCAAATCCTTTGTTATAAGTGATATAGCCCCATCCGGCAGGATTCCAATCGGGAACAATCTTGCCGTCAATTGAATAACGCCCAGACTCATAGGTGTCGGTGCCGTTATAATGACCCGAATTAATGGCCGATGACAGCGTAAAGACTTTCATTGTTGACCCCGGTTCGTACATATCGGAGGATAACGTGTTGGTCCAAGCCGAACCGATGCCTTTCAGCGTTGCCGCGTTGAAAGTTGGCCGTTGAGAAGCAGCAACGATTTTTCCGGTTTTGGCGTCCATCAAAACGGCATTCATTCCAGCCGGATGAACTTGTGACTGAACAGAGTTCATCTCGCTCTCCAGCAGGGTTTGAATCCGCGAATCAATCGTCGTGTAAATATTATTCCCGTTTTTGGCCGGCTTTTCTTTTTGCTGCTTACCGGGAAGCTTGTACCCGTATACATCGTACTGAGCGTTTTTAAAGCCATTCTGTCCGGCTAGCGTTTTGTTGAAGGCTTTTTCAATGCCCATTTGGCCAACCAAGTTGGCGGTACCGGTCTTCTTGTTGGTTTCAGAAACCGCCACCCCAATTAAATTGGATGAAAAGACGCCGTTGGGATATAGGCGGGCTTGCTTTTGGACAAAGTCAATCCCTGGCAGTTTGGCTGCTTCAATCTTCTTCTTAGTCAGTAAGGAAATATTGGTCCCGGCACTGCCGAATTCCACTTGGAAGGGCTGTTTATCCTTGGGGGATAAAATTTTCAATGCCTTCTTTTCGGTGATAGGTAAATACTTGGCGAGCACTCTGGCAGTTTTAGTTTTATTCACAACGTAAAGTGGTTTGCCATTCAACCCTTTTTGCTGCTTGTCCAAAACAGCATATAGCGAATATGTACTGGTGTCTTCGGCAATTGGATTACCGTTTGCATCATAAATAGATCCTCGTTTGGCTTTGAGGGTCTGAGTTTGAGTATAAAGTTTTTCGGCGCGGTCATTTAAATTGACATTTTTAACATTTTTCCCAACCGCAATGACAAGTAAACGACTGCCTAAAAATGCAAAAAGCAGGAAAAATGCAAGGAACAAACTTATTCCAACAATTTTCCGGCTTTTTCGGGCATTCAGTTTGTCTGCGGAACGATCAGATGGCTCTTTCATTTAGTAACATTCCTTATATTTGCATTGGAGAGTGACATGCCGCTCTTGTGTGCAATTTTGTCCAGACGGGTACTGCTTTGCAGCTCACCAATCTGTTGTTTTAAATTAGTATTACTGGTGCGAACCGTCACAACCTGGTTGTCTAAATGTTGAAGTTCATGCTGTGAATTAGACAAGGCAATTTTTGACGATACAACTACTAACATTAACACAGTTAAGACTGCGCTGCCACATACAATTAACAGCTTTTCAAAGGACGAAAGTTTGAGGGCTTTTGCAATGCTCACCCGTTTTACTTTAGCCTGATCAGGGCTGGAAACATACGGTTGCGGTTGTTCGGTTAAGTTACGAGCTAAATTATTTTGTGCCATAATATGTACTCTTCCTTTATCTAGTTTTTAATTCGTTCAATTATTCTCAACTTGGCACTATGTGATCGATGATTCTCTTCTAACTCAGCTTCAGTTGGAACAATTGGTTTTCGAGTAATACTTTTAAATTTTGGTTTGATGCCTTCGGGAATGATTGGTAAATTAGGCGGTAATTCCGGCAAGGACGTTTTTTCTTTGAACATGGTTTTAACCAAGCGATCTTCCAAAGATTGAAAAGTGATGACACTGATTCGGCCGTTGACATTCAACAAATCCAACGCCTGTTCCAGTGAATCTTCCAACGCAGATAATTCGTCGTTGACAGCAATTCGAACCGCTTGAAAGACTTTCTTAGCAGGATGGCCGCCGTGGCGTCTGGCTGCTGCCGGGATTCCCTCTTTAATCACTTCGACTAAATCGTTAGTGGTATCAATTGGATGCTCTCGTCGAACAGTTTCAATCCGCCGAGCAATTGACTTGGCAAACTTCTCTTCGCCATATCGATAGAAAATCCGGACCAACTTTTCGTAAGGCCATTCATTCACAATTTTCCAGGCATCGATTGGATTATCCTGATCCATTCGCATATCAAGGCGGGCGTCAAAGCGATAACTGAATCCGCGACCGGCTTCGTCAAATTGAGGTGACGAGACGCCTAAATCGTAAACGATTCCATCAATTCCCGAAACATCAACGTTTTGGAGAGCTGATTTTAAATGACGGAAATTATCGTGAATCAAAGTTAATTTACCGGCTTCAATGTATTCAGCCAAGTGCTGTTGGTTATAAGCAATCGCCTCTTCGTCCTGATCAAAAGAATAAAGATGGCCATTGGTTAACTGTTCAAGAATCTTGGTGGTATGTCCCCCACCACCTAATGTTGCATCGACATATGTACCATCAGGATTAATATTCAACCCCTTAACCGCCTCGTTTAAGAGGACAGTTACGTGCTTAAATTCAGACATTCGATCACCCCCGTTTCCAGCATGTCTGCTTATCTAAAAATCAATCATATTTTCAGCAATTTCATTAAAGTTCTCTTCGGCGTCATGACTAAAGTCGTTCCAGCGATCGTCACTCCAAATTTCAAAACGATTGGAGACACCGACAACGACACATTTCTTCTCAATTTTTGCGTAATCCCTCAAAGTTGCGGGGATGTTGATTCTCCCCTGTTTGTCAAATTCGCATTCAACTGCAGCGGAGAAAAAGAATCTCGTGAAGTAACGAGCATCCTTTTTATTCACGGGCAAAGTGTCGATCTTTTGTTCAACCTTTTCCCATTCACTCATCGGATAGCCAAATAAACAGCCATCCATTCCACGGGTGACAACGAGTTTGTCGCCCAAATCCTGGCGAAACTTAGCGGGGATGATGATCCGTCCTTTGGCGTCAATGTTGTGTTGATATTCACCCATGAACATGTCGTCATCACCCCCAATTTCAGTTTACAATCACATTCTACCACAATCCACCACTATCAACCACGCCTCCTCAAAATTTGTCACTTTTTTGTTATAAACCGTTTTCATATTCAACTAAAAATCCGTCCAGGACTGATCTGACGGCAATGAGAAAGTGGTGGGGAGATTTGCCCATTTCTGCACAAAAAAAGACCAAAGCATAAAAATCTGCTTTGATCCGATGAACAGTTATTGATTCAGATAGACTCAAAAATGACATAAATCCCCACGACGATCCAACAGCCGAATAAAAATAAATCACTGAATCGCCAAAAAGTGATAAAAAATTTTCTGTAGGTTAGATTCGGATTGGCAAAAATTTGCCAGATCAACACAATCAATGTGAGCCCTAACCAAACAATCACCACTTCGGGAATGAATGACCCCGACAAACCCTTTTTACTAATCTCGTGAATGAAGTACAGCAAAATTGGCGGCCAAAAATCGAGTGGTTTAATCGGCACCTTCGACCTGAAAAATTGATTTTTTCTTAAAACAACTAAGAACCCGGCAACTGCAAATAGAATCAGAAATTGCGTTATAAAGGTTACCGTGTCAGTCATCCAAGGAGAAATATGCATGAGTTACCCTCCTGATTTTGACAAAACATATTGCATTGAACGATAATGATAGTTAAACTGTGTATGGAATACAAGAGAAAGTGGTGCAAATATTGGCGCGTAAAAAGAGAACCAGATTTCAAAAAATTACATTGGTATTTGTTTGGATCATGATTATTGCAACGATCAGTTCACTGGTCATTTCAGCAATCATGACATTCTTATAAACAAACGACTTAAAGAGGTTGGGGCAAAAGTGAAAGCTTTTGTGCCAGCCTCTTTTTTGTCATTCAAACTTATTCTTGTTTTTCCTTATAGACCTGACGCGGCCGACTGCCATCTTGTGGTCCGATATAGCCACGCTTTTCCAAATCATCAATTAACCGGGCTGCCCGATTATAGCCAATCCGGAAGTGACGTTGCAAAAGTGACGTGCTGGCCTTCTGTTGATCAACCACAAAGGCCAAAGCATCGTTGAATAAATCGTCTTCGGAATCTTCTTGATCCTCTTCTTTGATCTCTTCATCACTAACCATCATCGATTCATCATAATCAGCTGATTGCTGATCGGTAATGAATTTGACAACTCTGGAGACATCCTTATCGGGAATAAAGGCCCCTTGAACTCGAATCGGCGTGTTGGAATCAATTGGCAAAAACAGCATGTCGCCCCGACCAAGCAATTTTTCAGCACCGTTAGTATCGATGATTGTGCGGGAATCAATCCCACTTGATACTGCAAAGGCAATTCTTGACGGAACATTGGCCTTAATCAAGCCGGTAATCACGTCAACAGATGGCCGCTGAGTTGCTAAAATCATGTGGATTCCAGCAGCCCGCCCCATTTGCGCCAGCCGGATAATCGCTGCTTCGACATCATTGGAGACGGTCATCATCAAGTCGGCCAATTCGTCGACGATCACGACGATATAGGGCATCGGCTGGATTTTAGTGTCATTTTCACGATTGTTTTTCGCGACAAAATCATTATAAGTGCTAATCTTTCGTTGGCCGAATTTGGCAAACAATTCATAACGGTTCTCCATCTCGGAAACCACCTTTTGCAGTGCTCTGGCGGCTTTCTTAGGCTCGGAAACAACCGGGCTTAACAAATGGGGAATGCCGTTATAAACGCCCAACTCAACCTTTTTGGGATCAATCAGCATTAATTTAACCTGGCTGGGTTTGGCGTGCAGCAAAATACTGGTAATAATGCCATTGATTGCAACTGATTTACCACTACCAGTTGACCCGGCGATCAGTAAATGAGGCATCTTGGTAAGATCAGCCGTAATCACATTACCATTAACATCCTTTCCAAGCGGCACTTGGAGCACGTGGCCATGGTTATCAGGCTGATGTTCAACAACATCTCTGAAGGAAACTGTCGCAATCTTTCGATTGGGAACTTCGATGCCAATTAAAGATTTACCCGGAATTGGCGCTTCAATCCGGATGTCTTTGGCAGCCAATGCCAAGGCAATGTCGTCAGCCAGGTTCACAATCCGGCTCACCTTAACACCAATATCAGGGTGCAATTCATATTTGGTGACGGACGGGCCTAAACTGACGTGCTTAATTTCGGCTTTAACCCCAAAACTGTCCAACGTCTTTTGAAGGACTTGAGCGTTATGGTCAATTGACTGCAACTCGCTTGACTGATCATCCTGAGGGATTTGCGTCAGCAAGTCGGTTGTCGGCAACTTGTAGGCATCATCTTCTTTGACGTCGACCAGGTTAACGTCGGCAGAATCGTCCGCTTTTTCGGATTCTTTAGGAGGTGTCGGCTTAGAGACAGGCTTACGTGACTGTTTAGCTTCATCAGTCACTGGCATGCCAGAAATCGTGATCGCTGACGCCGACAACTTATTTGGCTCAGAATCATCATTTTGAGGCTGTTCCACAGTTTGTGGGTGATTGGCAGCCGTTGCCGATGAAGGCTGCTTAGCCGGCTTCTTAGACCGTTTCTGGTCCGTCTGCTGTCGGATGGCTGCAGCCCGAGTCTTGATAAATGTCAAACAAGTCCGCAGACCCATGAAAATTTTTGCAAATGAAATATCAAATAGAATAAAACCACCGATCAAAATGATCAGGCTGGCGACGATTCCGGTGCCGATTTTGCCAAATAGTACGTGGGCAAGATAAAACACAATCGTTGCCAGAATGCCGCCACCGATGTTGGAATCACTGTTAGATGAAACAACATCATCAACCAGCTTCTGCCAATTAAAATTGATAAAGTCAACCGGCTGGGCAGCCTGAATGTATTCAATTAAGGTCAGCCAAAGAAGAACGCCCAGCAAAATCAAGGCCGTTCCCCAAGTATACTTGGCTGGAATTTTGGGGAACCGGGAAAAGCCTGCCAGGAAAACGCCGACAACGATTCCAACCAAAAGAAAGACCGGATAAAGACTGCCGACAAACAGTTTGGCAATATTGATCATTAAGGTACCGACAATTCCGGCTTGAAATAATCCCAGTAAGGCCAAAATGGCAACGACGCCACCGATGACATTAACCGTATATTTCTGAAGAAAGCTCGACTGGCCGCCAGTCTTCTTGGTCGTCTTTCGTGGACGGCCGCGTTTTTTAACCGGCTTGCTGCTGGTTTGCTTGGTTCGCTTGGTTCGCTTGGTTTTCATGCTGTTCCCCCCTTCCCGTAAAATGACTGTTGATTATTTCAGCTTATCATGTTCATATTGATGCGTTCGTTCCAAATTGTTGAAGTTCTGTTGTCTCAGTACTTCATAGATCACAATGGCGCAAGTGTTAGACAGGTTCAGTGCCCGAATGTTGTCGTCATCCTGCGGAATTCGAATCGCCTTTTCAGGATTTTGGCGCATAAATGGTTCCGGTAACCCGGTCGTCTCCTTACCAAATAAAAGATAGTAATCTTGACTTGGGTCAGAATAATCCGGATCGGTGTAATCCTGGTTGGCAAATTTAGAAACTAAGAATAGGTTTTTGGGATTCTTGACCGACTTCAAAAATTCAGGCAGGTTTTGATGATAATTGATCTGGACCTTATCCCAATAATCGAGTCCGGCCCGTTTGAGGTGCTTATCATCAATGCTGAATCCGAGCGGTTCAATCAAGTCAAGGACCGTGTCGGTTCCGGCACAAGTCCGGGCAATGTTACCGGTATTTGCCGGCATTAAGGGTTCAAATAGTACGATATGATTAGTCATTGTTTCCTCCAAATATTCTAAAAGTCTGCGACCATCACTGAAACATCAACGGTAATCGTCTTGAGTGCATTAACCAGTTGAAGGGCGTTATCTTGCCGTCCCTTGCCCCAGTGAAGCGGCGTCATCGTCAAAAGATCCTGCTGCATCCCTTTGGGAATTGAAAATTCGTATGTAAGCTTATCAATGCTGGCACTGGAGTAGTGCGTCATGAACAGATCAAATACTTTGTTATTTGAATAAGAACTGTTCTTTTGACCAGTGCCAAATAAAGCGACTCGTAATTCATGCAGGTAGTCGCTGTTGGGAATAATCTTAATCAATCGGCCGCCAGTCTTGGCTACCCGATTAAATTCATCATAGGCAGATGGTGAAAACAAATCAATGATGGTCGAAATTGTGTGGTCATTAAATGGCAGCCGAGCCAAATCCGCGACACAGAAAAAAGCGTCGGCTGGCTGTTGGGTTGCTAAATTAATCCCATCCTTGGAAATATCAAAGCCGATTGCGGTATCTTTGCCATCTCTAAGCGCCAGCAAGCGTGCCAGCGGCGTGCCCTCACCGCAGCCCACATCCAAAATGGTTTCTGGTTCCGGGCCCAAATACGTTGCGATCGCATCGACAATCGGGTCGAAAAGACCAGCCTGTAAAATTTTGTGGCGGGCCTGGAGCATCGATTTGTCATATTCGTTGTTTGCCTGTTTGGTGAGGAAAAACAGCGTCCCTTTTTTAGAGATGTCAAAAGTATGATGATGGGGACAGCTTAAGCTATATCCCACCACCTCATCGAATGGTGTTTGACAGACAGGACAACGGAATAACTGTAAATTCTGCTTCATAAATTTTTGGCCAAAATCAATCTTTTTCACTTAAAATCCTCCACAAACGCAGTTCATTATATCACAGCAGCCAACCAAAAAAGCTTCCTAGCCAAAATTCTCAAACACGTTTTGTGGGAAGCTGTTGGTTGAACGTCAATTAAAGTTTATGCAAATTAATGTAGGACTGCATATCTTCCGGCAGCCGCGCTTCGCAATGAAGCAGGCGACCGGCAAATGGATCATAAAAAGTCAACTCGGCACAGTGAAGTGCCTGCCTGGTCATTGAATGGTCATCTGAATTGTAAAGCCAATCGCCAATCAACGGATGACCAATAGCAGCCATATGCACCCGAATCTGATGGGTCCGACCGGTGTGCAGTCGAACTTTTAACAAGGTTTGTTTAGCTAATCGACGCACTGTCCAAGCTTCGGTCACCGACATCTTGCCGGAATCAACGACCTGGCGTTTGACGAACGAATCATCGGCTCTACCAATTGGCAGATAAATTTCAAAGTGGGGCGTTGAAATTCGATCAGCGACAATCGCCAGGTACGTCTTTTGAATTGTCCGGTCCTTCAACTGCTTATCAAGAACTGAATGAGCAAAGTGGTGTTTGGCAAAAATCACCAAACCACTGGTGTCTTTATCCAGTCGAGTCACAATGTGGATTTTTTGATTGGCATAGCCCTGGCGCTGATAATAGCCTTTCACCCGATTAACCAGTGAATCAACATGGTTGTGCGCCGGTACCGAGGTCACCCCGTATGGTTTATTGACCACCAAAAAGTTGGGATCTTCATGAACGATTTCAATTGGAACGTTGGAGACGCTAACATGGTCGTTCTCCGGTTCAGGCGGCAAGACAACTTTGACCGTATCGCCGGTTTGAAGCATTCGGTTGACCAGTGAGGCTTCACCGTTCACCAAAGTCTTTCCACCATGATATTTAATTTTTTTCAACAATGTCCGGGTGATCCCGTAACTCATAATGAATGTCCGGACCTTGATCGGGGCCTGGCCTGTATATTTCCACGTAAATTCAGTCATCTAAATTAACCTTACCAATAAACGAGTTGCTTACCCGCCGCCAAAACTGCGTGTGCCGATACTGGGCAAAAGCAATCCGGCGTTTAGAAATCCGGTATTCGACCGATTCAACGGCTTCGTTGGAGATGATTTGGTGATCGCAAGTCAAAATCGTCCGGTTGGAACTCTTCGGAACAATTTTCACCCACTCATCTGGAGAAATGATCAACGGTGAGCCCAGCGTTCGAAAGACCCGGTTATTAATCGAGGAGATTTCGGCCATTTGAATGGCATTGAGGGTTGGATTAATGATTGCGCCGCCAACTGATTTATTGTAGGCCGTCGAGCCACTCGGCGTTGAGACACAAAGACCGTCACCCCGAAAACTTTCAAAGAGTGTGTCCTTAATATAGACGTCAGCCACCATCGAACCGCTAATCTGTTTGAGGGTCGATTCGTTAAGCGCCAAGCCATAATCAGCTGGGCCGCCACTCACATAATTAACCCGGATATCCAGCAGTGGATATGTGACACTTTGACCATTGTCGTGCTCTAGGCTGTCAACCAGTTCGGCGACTTCGTAATCCCGCCAGTCGGTATAAAAGCCCAAATGGCCAGTATGGATCCCAACCAATCGGATTCGATCGCTAATGTCTTGATAGTGGTGAAATGCAGACAGCAGTGTCCCATCACCACCGACAGAAATGACAATTTCAGGATTCAGTCCGTCGATGCTTAAATCGGGTGATTCTTCAATTTTTTTCTTTAATGAAGTCGCCACAATGTTTGACGACTCACCAAGATTACTGTAGATGGCTATCTTCATCAGACGACTTCCTTACATCTTTGCCTGGCTCATGCTTGTTGGTTTCTTGGAGTTCATCACGAATTTCTGACATTTCTTCATCCAAATGAAAGGCGGCTTCGGCAGATCGTTCCAGTCGGCCTTTCAAATCATCCGGAAATTCGCCTTGATACTTGTAGTTTAATGAGTGCTCAACGGTGGCCCAAAAGTTCATCGCCAAAGTTCTCACTTGAATTTCGGCCAAAATGACTTTTTCACCGTCAAGCATCTGAACAGGATATTCAAAAATAATGTGGTATGATCTGTATCCACTCGGTTTCTTGTTATGAACATAATCCCGTTCTTCAAGAATATTAATATCAGTCCGTTTGCGAAGCAAATCCACAACTTGATAAATATCTTCAACGAACTGACACATGATCCGCAAACCGGCAATATCTTCCATATCTTCTTCAAGCCGGTCTTCGGAAATGTGTCTTCTGACCATTTTTTCTTTAATACTGTCGACGGGTTTCACCCGACCGGTCACAAATTCAATCGGACTGCGACCATCAATTTTTAAGAATTGCGCTCTGATGCCACGTAATTTTACTTTTAATTCATCAACAGCTTGTTTGTAAGGAACTAAAAAGTCATCCCAATTCTCAACCAAGCTAACACTTCCAATCTGTTGCGCTCATCCGAACGCTCTATTGCTTCAAGGTAAAATTCAATCAGACTTAATTTTACCATATTCAACAACCTTTCCCAATCAATCATACACACTTCAAGCAAAATTGTTGTTTTTACGTGAAAATTTGGTATTCTTAATGGAGAAAATAATTAGTATATTAATTTTGTTGTCGGTTACACATGGAGGGGCAATAATGGTACTTGAGATTTATTTATTCGTTGATCCACTTAATCGACATTGTTACGACGCCGAAAAAACGATTGAACGGATTTCACAAAAATTAAACAAACAAATCAGCGTGCGCTTTGTTTCGATGCTCAACATCAAAATTCTGCACGACTTTTCAAAGAATGAGCAACTCAGCCATCTTGATCACAACCTGCCCTACAATACCATTTTGGATTTCAAGGCAGCTTCATTTCAGGGAAAGAAGTTTGGCCGACGCTTCTTGATGGACCTGCAAAAAGAACTTCTGATTAATTCAGTACCATACTCGGATGAACTGGTTGCCAAGCTCGCTGAACGAAATGGTTTGGATGTCGAGATGTTCATGGCAGACCGCCGCTCTGATTTGGCAGAAAAAATGTTTCGTTGTGATCAGCGAGTGGTCCACGAAATGGAAGTCCGCGATCCATCAACCACCGTTTTGTTTAATTCCGACGTTGCTGACAGTGGCATTCGTATCAAGGACTTTGATTACAATTCTCTCTTTGGCTTTTGTGCCAAGAGTCTGGGATCGGCTGCTCACTTCGAGCAGGCTTCAAAGAAACCAACGACAGTTCCGTATCCCAAATCAAACTTACGATTCAACTAATTTAATCCACAAAAATACCGGCATCTGGGAACTCCCAAATGTCGGTATTTTTTACGCTTATTTATTAGCGAAACTATTTGTTGTACAAACGCTCAAATTCATCCAGACGCTGCTCAAAAATCTGGAAGGCCTTCTCAAGGTATTCCGGTTGCGTCATGTCAACGCCGGCTTTTTTCATGACGTTGGTTGGCGTGTCAGAACTGCCTGATTTGAGGTAATTCAAATATTTATCAACGTTGGCCTGGCCGCCGTTCACAATGCCATCAGCCAATGTCGATGCGGCAGCAAAGCCGGTCGAATATTGGTAAACGTAGAAGTTGTAATAGAAATGTGGAATCCGTGACCATTCAAGACCAATCTGAGGGTCAGAAATCACGGCATCCCCGTAGTATTTTTGATTTAAATTGCGATAGTAATCATCCATAAAGTTGGCGGTTAATGGTTGACCTTTTGCATCCTGTTCATGAATGTATTGTTCAAATTCAGCAAACTGAGTTTGACGGAAGACCGTTCCCTTAAATCCATCCAGATAGTAATTTAAAATAAATTTCTTCATTTCATCGTCATCTTTGAATTTATTCAAGAGATAATCCGTCAAGATATTCTCGTTAGTCGTGGACGCAATTTCAGCCACAAAAATGGAGTAATCCCCATACTGATAAGGCTGGTTATGATGGGAATAGTAGCTGTGCATACTATGACCGGTTTCGTGGATCAGCGTGTAGAGATTATCCAAATTGTCCTTCCAATTCAGTAAAATATACGGATTGGTATCGTAAGTCCCGGAGGAATAGCCGCCGCTTCTTTTGAATTGATTTTCAACAACGTCAATCCAACGGTTGTTGAACTCCTCTTTGACGTGGCTGACATAATCCGGCCCCATTACCTGCAAAGCCTCCAAGGCGATTTGCTTGGATTGTTCAAACGTATACTTGGGTGATTTTTTACCAACTAGGGACGTATACATATCGTACATATGCAGTTCATCAAGGCCCAGAATCTTTTTACGCAAAGCAACGTACCTGTGCAGCAGATCGAGATGCTCGTTGACCACTTTGATCAGGTTGTTATAAACGTCTGTCGGCACTTCGTTATCAGCCAAAGCGGCCTCCAATGCATTGTTATAGTGGCGGATGTTGGCTTTGAAGTTGTGATTCTTAACATTAGTGGTCAGTGTTGCCGCCAGCGTGTGCTGGAACTGACGATAGACTTGATACAATTTTTCAAACGCTTCTTTACGCACACTTTGCTTTGTCGATTCCAATAAAATACCATAAACACCTTGAGATAACTTCACCTGATTACCATTCTCATCAGTGACCGCTGGGAATGAAAGATCAGTGTTATCCAAAATGCCAAAGGTTTTCTCTCCAGACGAGAAAATATCGCCGGCCCCGGCCAGAACGGCTTCAACATCGTTGCTTAAAATATGATTACGGCGTTTAAAGGTTTGATCGAAAAACCGTCGATAATCGGCCAATTTGGGTTCATCCTGATAAAACTGCTTGATTTGATCGTCAGAAATTTTGAGGAGTTCCGGTTCAAACCAGGCAGTTGCCGCCCCAAATTGAGCCCCCAAGGATTCCGCACGGGAATACATGGCCTGATACTTGTCTTCACTGGTATCCTGGTCATTTTTCAACTGGGCGTAGACATAGACTTTTTCAAGCTTTCGACTTAAGGTCATCAAACGCTCAGTTGCTGTCAGCAGTGAGGCCGCACTCTTCTCAATGGTTCCGGCTAATTCAGCGAATTGTTTGGCACCGGTTTGAACAGCGTCATAGTCAGTTTCAAATTCCTGATCGGTTGGATAAATCGTCGTCAGGTCCCAAGTCAGTTCTTCTGGAACATCTTTTCTAAGCGGTAATTCTTGTGGTTTTGGCATAACGTCCTCCTTCAAATAGTTAGTTACCAATAGGTTAGCACACCTCCGGCTTGGCGGTCATGATATATTGCCGTTTTTCATCATAATCGGCAAACCACACCGGTTGTTTAATGATTTGCACGCCGGCTACCGTGTGTCGAAGATAGCCGCCGGCCCGGAGGCTAAAGATAAAACTGGTAAAGGCCATTTGAAAGAAACGAACGTAATCATCTACTTGGGCAAATTGTTGGCCAAAAAGTTGAACCGATTGCTTGAAAACCTGATTTAACTCCTGATTGGAAATTTCCCGATTACTGCCCGTAAACAGCTGCAAAACAATCCACACTCGCCAACACAAAGCAGTCCGCCGAAAGATCGGCCATCCCTCACCCTCTTTTCCATGACAAATCAAAGGGCAGCCGACAAAGACTTTTCGTCGTTGATAACATCGCGTGACCATGTCCAGGTAAGTGGGATTTTTCAAAACAATACTCCGCTGAATCCGGTTGAGCTGGTGCAAAATCGCCGTATTAGTAGCCCGGACTGAATACCGTTGAAGAGCTGAAGGCGGGTGGTCAATGAATCGCTTCAACTCGGCCAAAGTTTTAAATAGTCGCATATGACTAGTGAGTTTACCGGCAACTTCGCGAATCTGAAAATCAATTCGGAACTGCTGATTTTTAGCAGAATAAAAGATGATGTAAAAGCCCAGTTGGCTGCTAAAACGGGCAAACTTGGCAACCCCATCCAATCGTTTGGCGGCATTTAAATGGCGATCCCCCAGCACCCAGACCACGTCAATTCCAAGTGACTGGTAATTCACCGTTCGCCGAGAAAGTTCGGCAAACGAAATGGGACTGCATTGATATTCTAAAATCAGCTTTGGAGACGGTAAATAAACGTCTGCCCGCTGCTCAATTGTTGGCAGATAATATTCCAACACCGCCTCTGTCGCCATGGCTCGCAGCTGCCGTTGAAAAGTCAGTTTGCCCTGGAGGTGGGCCTGACTTTCATTCTCACTGAAACTACCGCAAACCCGATTGGATTTATGGCTAAAATGGGGAATGCGGTACTTGCCGCGTTTGAATATCACTTTTTGCCTGCATCCCGGGCAAACCAGTCGATTGGCTAAATTCTTTTGGCCTTTGAATTCAGCCGCATTCACTAATTGATTATCAATCATCGCTATCAGCATTTCATCACCTTCTATGGGTTAAATACGAAACCGATGGCAATGATTTTCAAGAAGTTAAAAATAACCTTACGTTTTCATCAGAACGGCCGTATGACTACCATTCTGCCGATTTTTGTTTATAATTATGTATAACTAAATCCGGCTGGGGGACTACTATGCTGAAAAATTTATTAAAACACATTCAAGAAGAACGCGTTGCAGAACAGCTTTACCATAGCCTAATCGGCATTGAAATCGAAGAACACCGAATCGATGACCACGGCCGATTAAGCCGCAAGCCATATCCGCAAAATCTGGGTTCCAGACGTTATCATCCCTATTTGCAATCAGATTTTTCCGAATCAATGAGCGAAATTATTACCGATCCCAACCCCAATATTGGCGGCGTGTTGGATCAATTGGATACTTTGCAGACAGTTTTATATCGGTCGATTGATAAATCGGAATCCTTTTGGCCGCTGAGTATGCCGCCAGCAATGGACGAAGATGATGTCAACTATATTAAAGGCCATTTTGGTCGGCCCGCCTACGCCAAATATCGTGATTACTTAACCGAAAAGTACGGGGTCGCCAGAAAAATCATTACTGGCGTTCACGTCAACTTCAGCATCCCCGAACCGGTCATCAATCGGCTTTATGTCCACTACCAAGACCAGTTCAGTACCTTGGTGGCCTTCAAAAATGCATTGTACTTCCAGCTAGCTCAAAATTTTGTCCTTCACCGTTGGCTGCTGACTTATTTGTTCGGTGCCAGCCCAATTGCGGAGAAAGGCTTTTTATCCGCTGAGGATCAAAAACAACTCACCCATCCGGTCAGAAGTATCCGCAACAGCATTTATGGCTATGTCAACGAACCACAAGATCAGGTTGACGCCACCATTTATACCAGCTTGGATCATTACATTGACGGCATTAATCATGCAATCGACGACCATTATCTATATTCCACAGCTGAATTTTATGGACCGGTCCGACTTCGCGGCCAAGACGACATTAAAGATTATCGCACTAAAGGCATCTCTTATCTGGAATTCCGAGTACTGGATAACACGCCGTTTACCCCTAATGGCATCAGTCGTCACGCAATGTACTTTTTAAAATTCTTCTTAATGTATCTCTTAGTCACCCCAGTTGACCATGAAAATATTGCCGCTGATTTAAAACAATCTTTCACTGATAACAATCAGGTGGCGTTGGAGAACCCCAACCAGCCGACTTTCAAAATGGCTGAAGGCATCCAAATCTTTGATCAGTTGATTGAAATGGCTAAGTCACTTCATGCCCATTCCGAACAGCTCCAGGCACTGGACGATTTCAGTGAAGTGGTCACCCACCCGGAACTAACAGCTTCGGCAATGTTGTTAAAACACATCAAAAATGGCAGCTTGATGGACTTCGGAACCACGGTCGCCAAGCGCTGGCGGGCCCAACGTTTGGGCGCAACGACCCTTCTGCCATCAATTGGCAAAATCTCATTTGATGCCCAACGGTTGATCTTTTACGCCATCCAACTCGGTATCCGTTATTATGTTGTCAAAGATGAAGACGGTGAGTCACTGATCACCTTAACCTATGACAACGTGACTCAAGTCGTCTACACTGACAAAGTCGGTAAAGTTGAACCGCTTGAATATCTGCACGAATTATTTCCAGGAATTAACAAGGCCGATAAGCAGGATCAATCATTGATCTAGTGGAACCCAATCACAAAAAAGCTCGAGGTAAAAGTCAAATCACTTTTACTCCGAGCTTTCTTTGTGCACAGTAATTACTTTATCATTTTACAGCTTGATCAAAACATCAAACACGGTTCCCTTTGGATAATTGTCCTTAACGGAAATGGTCCCCGAGTGCTGTTGAACAATCCATTTAGCAATCGCCAATCCCAAGCCATTACCACCAGTCTTGGAATTTCGTGATTTGTCAGAACGATAGAAGCGTTCAAAAATTCGTTTCTTGTCAGCATCAGGTATTCCGGTTCCGGTATCACGCACTTCAATCGTCAATCGATCACGGTTCAATGCCGTCATCACAGTGACTGTCCCACCGGCAGGCGTGTATTTGATCGCGTTATCCAACAAAATGATTAAGAGCTGGCGAATCAAATCCTTATCCAGGCGTCCCTTACCATCGGCTTTAAGGACCGTCACCATCGATTTATGTTGGCTGGCGGCGATATCGTCGTATGGTTTGAGAATTTGGCTGAACCAAGGTTTCAAATCCACTTCCTGTTTGTTGATTTCAATTGTCCCAGAATCTGATCGGGCGAGCATCAACAGCCGGTTGGTCAACGTTTGCAGGTGCCTGACCTCATCCAAAGAAGTTGAGATTGGATCGACCTGGTCGATGACCTTGGTCTTGGGTTTGGTTAACATATACTCCATTTGATTTTGGATGACGGTCAGCGGCGTCCGCAGCTCATGTGCGGCGTTAGCACTAAATTGCCGTTGGCGTTTCCAGGCGTCCAGGATCGGTTTCATACTCGATCGGGATAGGAAATAAGCAATCGCAATCGCGACGATCCAAAAGAAAACCAGTGTCGTCAGCAGTGAGCGCTTAAAACTGTTAACCGCCATCAAATCGGTATCAATATTTTCCAAAATCAAAACATAGTTACCGGCATAAATTGGATTGGAATTGGACTTGGGCACCTTAATCAACAGGGTTCGGAAATAATGTAAGGTGTTGTCGGTTGACATTAAGGTTACTTCGCGGACCTTGTTGACTTGCGACTTATCCAGTTCGGTATTGATAAATAGATTGTAAATCCGATTGCCCAGCATTTGAGCATTGATAATCTGCCCTTTTTTGTTAAAAACTAAAATGTTGGTTCTAAATGGCGTATCACCATTATTGGGTTTGGCCGGGGCTGGATTTTGCGCATTGCCGCCCGTCCGAAATTGAGGAGCTTTCCGGTTACTTAACACGTTTTGCTTTTGCGTGACCAATCCCTGGTCGATATTTTTATAAATCGATTGGTGAAATAAGAAGAAAACAACTAAACCAAGTACAGCAAACAACAGTGCGAACCCCACCAATTCCTTTAGGAAAAGGCTCAGCTGTTGTTTTTGCTGCGGATCACCTTTTTTCAATCCGATTCCTCCGTTTCAAACATATAACCAACGTTTCTTAAGGTCTTGATTGGCTGAAGCGATGAGCTCTGCTTGATTTTCTTTCGCAAATTACTCATATAGACTTCAACGACAGAAATCGCGGTTTCAGACTCAAACCCCCAGAGCCGATCAAAAATCTGGTCCTTGGTAATGATGGTATCCGGATTTTGAATGAAGTAGACCAACAGGTCAAACTCTTTTCCATTCAGTGCCAGCTCTTTGCCGTTAACTTCCACAATCCGATTGCTTAAGTTCACTTTAAATGGCCCAACTGACAGGGTATTGTCGTCACCAAGGTGGCCACTTCGCTTCAAAAGGGCCTTCACCCGCATCAGCAATTCCTCACGGTGAAAGGGCTTGGTCAAATAATCATCGGCTCCAAGTTCAAACCCGTGCACTTTGTCGTCCAGGGTGTCTTTGGCGGTCAAGATCAGCACCGGCATGCTCAAATGGTCCTCGGTCCGCCAGTGTTTCAAAATGTCGTAGCCGCTGACTTGAGGGAGCATCAAATCCAAAACAACCAGATCGTAGATTCCCTCCTGCCCCAGCATCTGGCCTTCAAAGCCATCGTGGGAGACGGTCGTTTGCGCAATTTCGCCCAAAAACAGCTGCAGACTCTTCGCCAGGTCCTCATCATCTTCAATTATTAGTATGTGTAAGTCTTTCATTTGAATGTTCTCCTTTTGTCGTTGACACTAAATTAAAGGTTTTTACGCATTCCGTCAACTCAGTTATTCACAATTTATCATAAATCAAATGTTTTAAGCTTGTTTTATGGTTAAACATATAAACTCATTTCATCAATTCAGAAAGGAGTGAGTCATCCATTACTAGTACAAAGCAATTATTAAAATTTGGGATTACCGGATTCATTAACACCGTGCTGACCTATGTCATCTATCTGTTATTGCTTCATCCAACCAACGCAACCATTGCCATGGCAATCGGTTACGGCATTACCTCTCTGCTGGGGTTGGCGTTAAATAACCGCTGGGTGTTTCAGACAGGTGCTTCAGTTAAAACGGTTGCATGGAAATACTACGCCACTTACATTTTCACCTGGCTGATCAGTGTTTTGTTCGCTCATTTTGCCAGCGGTTGGCCGATTCTTGACAGCCGACTAATTCCTATCGTCAGTTTGATGATCACCGTACCCACCAATTTTTTGCTTTCAAAGTTTTGGGTATTCAACCAACATCACTTAAAGGAGGTCCGCCACTATGGCAACCAATAATCTATCTATTGAAAATACCCAAAATCGTTATCAACGCAAATTCAGGTTTGACTGGATTTTAGGCGTAATCCTCGTCCTTGCGCTATTCCTCTACGGCTGGCAAATCTGGAAGGCGGGGTCTGCAAACGCCTTTTACACCGCGGCCATTAAAAGTATGACCGAAAGTTTCCACAACTTTTGGTACGGCAGTTTTGATCCGGCCGGTTACATCACGGTTGATAAACCGCCAGTCGCACTTTGGTTCATGGCAATCAGTGCCAAAATCTTTGGTCTCCACGGCTGGAGCATCGTCTTACCATCGGTTCTTTTCGGAGTCGGATCGGTCTATCTAATGTACCGATTGATCCAGCCGTACTTTGGTCAAAACGCAGCTCGTCTGAGCGCCTTGGCATTAACCCTGACACCGATCGTGGTGGCTGATTCGCGAACCAATAACATGGATGCCACGTTAGTTTTCTTCTTAATGTTGGCCCTTTACTTTCTTGAAAAGGCCATTGGCAGCCGCAAAATTTGGTCATTGTTGATCAGCTTTGCGTTAATTGGAATTGCTTTTAACGTCAAAATGCTCCAAGCGTTCATGATTCTGCCAGCCATGTATTTATTTTACTGGTTGGCAGCCAACGAAACCTGGAAAAAGAAAATCACCAAATTAACGTTGGCCACCGTGTCGCTCTTAGTCTTCACCCTGGCCTACCCAATTTCTGTCGACATGACCCCTGCCAGCAGCCGACCTTACGTCGGTGGTTCAGAAACCAACTCCTTGTTGGAACTGGCCTTTGGCTATAACGGAAGTGAACGACTGCTTGGTCAAACCACTGGAACCGGCGGGACATTTGGTGCCGGAATGAACAGCAAAACGACCAACAAAAAAGGTGGTGGAATGCCGGGTGGTCAAGCCCCTACCGGCATGAAGCAAACCGGCAAACACCAAACCCCACCTGGCGGTAAGCAAATGAAGGGCCAGCCAAACGGCGGCAAAGGTGGCCCCGGCAAGATGGGTAACGGCGGTGGTGGCGGTGGCGCCTTCAACATCGGCACTGCCGGACCGTTTAGACTCTTCCAATCAGCCCTCGGGCCTGAAGTCAGTTGGTTATTACCATTTGCCCTCTTTGGCTTAATTGGCGGCTTAGTCTTCTTTAGAGACCGTCGCAAACGTTGGTTTAGCCTGTCCAAGCAGCAAAAACAGTTGATCCTGTGGACCAGCTGGCTGATTCCGGTCTACGGTTTCTTCAGCGTTGCCAGTTTCTTTCATCCCTACTACATGATCATGTTGGCCCCACCAATCGCAGCACTATTTGGAACTGGCGTCACTGCGCTGGTCGGCCTGTTTAAAAACAGTTTACGAACCTGCTGGAAATTCTATCTGCTCCCGATTGCGATCGTGGCGACAGCGGCACTCCAGTCCTGGTACGTTTACAGTTACTATCCATGGCTCACCTGGGTGATTCTAATTGCCGCAATCGGCTTTTCAATTGGGATGGCGATTTTACCACGGGGTCGAGCATTCCAGGCACTGTTGGTTGGCGGTCTCATTTCCATCATGGCAGCTCCAACCTGGTGGTCGCTAACACCAACGATTGCCGCTGAATCAGCCATGATTCCAACCGCCGGGCCATCGCTGCTCACATCCAGCAGTAACGGCATGCCGGGTGGCGGTGGCGGCATGGGTAACAGCTCAGTCAACACCAAACTGCTCAATTATGTTGAAAAACATCAAGGAAACGCCAAATATCTGTTTGCCACCAGTGATTCGACAACCGCAGCGCCTTACATCATCAAAACCGGGAAGGCGGTCATGGCGATGGGTGGCTTTAACGGAACTGATCCGGCAATTACCTTGTCTCAATTCAAGAAACTCGTCAAAAACGGTGACTTAAAGTACTTCTATTACTCCGGCAGATCGGGGAATACCAAGATTATCAATTGGATTAAGAAACACGCTACCAAAGTCAAAACCAGCTTGTATCAATCTTCAAGCAGCAACGGTTCTCAAGCCGGCATGGGTGGCCCAGGAGCTACGACGACCACCAAGTCCACCAAACAAGCCAAAGCCCCTAACAGCAACCAGGCACCAACGGGAGCTCCGTCGGGCAAGAAAAAGCCAACTGGTAAGCCGGGAACCAAGCCTTCAACGAAGAGCAATCCCAAACTAAAATCCACTCAAAAAGCTGGTCAATCGAACAGTAAGTCTACCCAGAAACAGACAACCATGCAAGGTCCTGGCGGAATGGGTTCATCGGGCGTGCTGTATGACTTGTCGTCAATTTATAAATAGGAGGTCATTTAATGGACAAAAAACAGGAATTAATTTCAATCGTCCTACCGGTTTACAATGAAGAGCAAGGCATTGAAACCACCATCAACACCTTGGAAAACTTTGCTGCCAATCAACCGCAGACCTTTGAATTCATTTTCGTTGATGATGGCTCCACCGATAAAAGTGTCGAACTGATTTCCAATCAGCAAGCCAAGCACAATAATATTCGGTTGGTTGAATTTTCACGAAACTTTGGCCATCAACTCGCGATTACTGCCGGCATTCGTTATACCCAAGGCGAGGCAGTCGTGGTAATGGATGCTGATCTCCAAGATCCCCCCGCCGTCATTGTGGATATGATCGACAAATGGCATGAAGGCTACGATGTCGTTTATGGCAAGCGGCTTTCAAGAAATGGCGAAAGTGTTTTCAAAAAGGCAACGGCAGCCCTCTTTTACAGAGGTTTAAAACGAATCACTAACGTCAATATTCCGCTGGATACCGGTGACTTTCGGTTAATGGACAAGCAAGTGGTCTACCAATTGCGACAAATGAATGAGGCCGATCCCTTTGTCCGCGGTATGGTCAGCTGGGTCGGTTTCAAGCAGACCGACGTCACTTACGAACGTCAAGAGCGAATTGCCGGGACTTCTAAATACCCGTTGCGAAAAATGATTCGTTTGGCAATGGATGGCGTGACCTCGTTTTCATCATTTCCCCTCCAGTTGGCCAACTGGCTGGGAACCTTGTCAATCATATTTAGTGTTGGCTACTTGGTTACCTCGCTGTTTACCACGATGGATACCATTCACTTTGCGGTCTTTGCGCTATTCTTAATGGTCGGCATCACTCTATTGACCATTGGGATGTTGGGCGCCTACCTTTATCGAGTCTTTGAGGCATCACGTAAACGGCCACTGTATATCGTTTCCAAAACGGTGGGGTTTCGCACCCCACAAAGTCAAAATAGTCGCCAAACGTACTATCGAACAACGATCAAGGGACGTGCGTATCAACAATAATCGGCATACTAAAAACGACAGCCATTAACGGCTGTCGTTTTTAGTTGGTTGAACTTTATTTGAAATAGTACCTGCTTAACTCTAATGCGCTGTTTTCCATCAACTGCTGACCGTATTCGTTGAGAACCTCTTCAGTAACAGCAGTCTTCTTGCCATATTCATTGGCAATTGCAACTTCATCACTGACGACCATGTCAACGGGGTCATTGCTGAATAGTTCAAGCTTCAAGTAGTATTTTCCTTCATACAAGTACAAATCCGATGTGCCATTTTCAAGTCGCAATGCCTTGGCGAGCGACACAAAATCATCTAATTGGTCGAACTCAAGAATCACAGTCCGCTTTTGATGACCAAATTCATCGTTAGTCTTTTTATCACTTACAGGTTGCGGTTTGTTATTATCGGCATGTTCTGCGATATATTTGGAAACCCGATCACGTTTTTCAGGGTGATCTGAATCAGAGTCACCTGCATCGAACATGTCGTTATCAGACATATCTACATCCTTACTGATAAACAATTCCAAGCCATTTTGGTTTGGAAGAACTTGGAAAGTGACGGCATCGTTATTTTGAAATTGATGGTCTTTATCAACTTCTTCGAGAATACTGTAGAAGAAGCTTTCGATCTGCTTGTGGTTGCCCAGCAAGTCAAGCACGGTAATGCCACGCTTGTCGAGATCATCATTACCAATCAACACACGAATCGTATTCTCATTAATCCGTTCCATTTCCATATTTAGCCACCCCTTTCAATATCTGAGGGTAATTAATAATAACATTGTATCATATTATTGTCTAAGTAAATAATACGGCTAAACATGAATATTAACAAGCAATTAAGATTCCAAGACTATAAGGCTTTTTTGACCATCTTTTCCAATTCGCATTTTCGAGTGCTCCGTGGCATGAAGCAACGAATTTCATCTTCATTGAACCCAAATTCAATCCGTTTGGCATCCACTAAAATTGGCCGACGAATCAGTTCTGGATGGGTTGCCAGCAAGGAAATCACCTGGCTGATGGTCATTGAAGACATCTTTGATTTGTACTGGTCGTACAAAAATGACCGGGTCGAAATCACATCATCTGTACCGCCTTCAGACAGCATCAAGATTTGTTTGAGTTCAACTTCAGAAAGTGGCTTGGCAAAAATATTTCGTTCCACAAAATCAACCTCGTGATCGATGAGCCATTGTTTTGCTTTTCTGCAGGAAGTGCAGCTGGGGGTTGTTAATAAATTGACTGTCATAATGTGAATCCTCCTAGTAATCATTTGATGCTTTGATTATATCGGAAATTGTTATATAAATCATAAGATTCACAGAATAGACAAACAAAGACCTTATTTTGGGCAAATTTGGCTTAGATATCCACAGAAAGATGAGTTTTGGCAACCAAAATCGGCATGGCTTCCCCAGCGGTCGTTTGGGCCTCCGCCTTTAACTGCTCGATGTCGCCATCTGCAGGTAGGTGGGTCAGCAGCAATCTGTGAACATTCCCGTCATGAGCGAGTTGCCCGGACTCAGTCGATGTCATATGCCATTTCTGGCCGGTTTTTTCCGCAAAGAAGTTCGTATCAGTCATCAAAAGATCGGCATCGTGAACGAATTGGGTCAATTCCGGGAAATAAGCTGTATCGGCAGTGAACACCAGTACCTTACCAGTTGATGATTCTTGAATACGCATTGCAAATGCCGGAACAGGATGATGGGTTTTGAAAAATGTAATCGTGAACGGGCCAACAGTCAGTGCTTGACTTGGATCATAGGCGATCCCTTTAGTAGATTTCGGCCAGGTAAGTCCCTTGAAGTTGGTCTCATCGAGGGTGTGCCCGTAAATCGGCAATACGGGCTCGCTGTACCGTTTTTCATGCAATTGCCAATAATATTGCAAGACGCCCACGTCGGCTGTGTGGTCGTGATGATAATGGCTCAAAATGACGGCATTCAGTTTCAGAGGGTCGACAACCTGTTCCAAGCTCAACAGTGCGCCACTCCCACAATCAATCAGTAATTTAAAATCACCCGATTCCAAAAGATAACTGCTGGTGGCATCACCATGATCCGGATAGCCGCCAAGAAAACCAATCACTGTTAGTTTCAAAAGAATTCCTCCTCTTTCATCTTTATCCAATTTATATTTTACGCTAATTTGGGGTAAATGTTTGGTTCCAATATTGAAAGAAAGTATAATAAAATTGTATATAGGAGGTGGGTCAAATGAACGAACAGATCGTCATTACATTTGGAAATGAAAAAATTTTAACAGAACTCAAGGCAGCGCATCCTGATCGGGATTTAATGATGTACCAGGCTCTCAGCCAACCAGGTGAATTTATGCTGCTGGACCATTCAGGTAAAGATTCAGTCTTCAAGGCACCGGTTTTCTATGATATTTTAAGTCACAGTGGTGAAGATAAGTGGGACGGCTTCATTAGCTTCTCCACATTAGATTTGAATTTTGATCAACAGAAGGTTTTTGATGCGCGAATCAACAAGCTGCGAACAAATGGCCTTCCCGATGGCATGCATTCAATTTATTCCCTTAATTATCACAAGGACATCAGCCAACGAATCATTTTGGGGACTTGGGATGATTACGCCGATTTCGAACTTTGGAAGAACAGTTCTGATGAATTCATTCCAAAAGAGTACCGTGATTCACCAAACTTCTATTCACATGAAGCTTATTACACACCAGCTAAGACCAAAAAGACTCAATAAAACGTTCATTCAAATAAAACCGTTAATTGATGAAGTGCAAATGACTTCACTGATTAACGGTTTTTGTGTTGGATCAGAATTTTCTGTAAAAAAAACAAGCTACCTAAGTAACTTGAAAACTTTCGATGTTCCACCGGTTCGTACGAGACTCGAACTCGTGATCTCCTGCGTGACAGGCAGGCGTCCTAACCAACTAGACCAACGAACCAAAATTGCGGGAGCTGGGTTTGAACCAACGACCTTCGGGTTATGAGCCC